>Ga0065721_10003599_pt1 | contig 168856 bp, 148 predicted proteins | sample Mesricmetagenome_FD_59108 | JGI IMG/M metagenome (GOLD analysis project Ga0065721, IMG submission 59108) | Mesophilic microbial community from rice straw/compost enrichment Sample: eDNA_1 v2 (version 2) | ecosystem: Engineered > Solid waste > Grass > Composting > Bioreactor | place: USA... | reverse complement strand
CCTGCAAGCCCGCCGCATCGTCGGCCTGCGCGCCCGTAGCTCAGCTGGATAGAGCACCAGACTACGAATCTGGGGGTCAGGAGTTCGAATCTCTTCGGGCGCGCCATTCCATCTCATTGATGGAGCTTAACAATCTGGGTTTGCTGGACTTTTACCTGCCGCTGTTGATACACAGAGGTGGTCCACATGGTCCTTTCTATGCCGTCTCCTTTCAAGCACCCTGCCACCGGCGTCTACTGGTACCGCCAACGCGTTCCGGCGCGGTTGGCATCGTCGGTAAAGGGCAAAATGGTCACCGTGACCGTCGATGGTCATCCGTCCAGTCCGACCCTCGGCGCAGATATCAAGGTGTCGTTGCGGACCAAAAGCCCAGCGGAGGCGAAGCGGCTGGCGCTGGAAGCCCACGCTGAGTTTGACCGTATCTGGCGCCCATGCATGAACACTCACATTCGTGCCCCACTGCGTGCAGGCAAGAATGTGAGCATATCTCTTGCTCACGACACGGCTGGATGATGTAGACCTGCCCAAAGGTTTCGAAGCTGAACCGCACCGGGTTTGCCGGAGGCTCTAACTTCCAAGTAGGATAGAGCCTGATGAGTAAGACAACGAACAAGTTTTCCCCCGAGGTGCGGACCCGTGCGGTTCGGATGGTGCTGGAGCATGGCGGGGAGTATCCGTCGCGCTGGGCAGCCGTGGTTTCGGTTTCCCAGAAGATCGGCTGTTCGGCCCACACCCTCAGCGACTGGGTGAAGAAGGCCGAGGTCGATGGCGGCCGGCGTGCTGGCGTGCCCAGCGAGGTAGCCGAGAAGCTCAAGGCCCTGGAGCGGGAGAACCGGGAACTGCGGCAGGCCAACGAGATCCTGCGCAAAGCCTCCGCATATTTCGCCCTGGCGGAGCTCGACCGCCCACTGAAGCGATGATCACCTTTATCGACTGTTATCGTGGGCATTATGGGGTCGAGCCGATCTGCAGGGTCCTGCCAGTCGCCCCATCCACCTATCATGAGCATGTCGCTCAACGCCGTGATCCCTCGCGGCTGTCGGCCCGTGCCCAGCGCGATGAAGCCCTCAAGCCCGAGGTCATGCGGGTCTTCGTCGAGAACTTCTCGGTCTATGGCGTCCGCAAGGTTTGGCGGCAGATGCAGCGCGAAGGGTTCGATGTTGCGCGATGTACGGTGCAAAGGCTGATGCGGGACCTGGGTCTGCAGGGCGTCATTCGCGGCAAACCGGTCCGCACAACGATCAGCGACAAAACGGCTCCTTGTCCGCTCGACCAGGTGAACCACCAGTTCCATGCCCCGGCACCCGACCGTCTCTGGCTTTCGGACTTCACCTATGTCGCCACCTGGGCCGGCTTCGTTTACGTGGCCTTCGTCATCGATGCCTATGCCCGCCGCATCGTCGGATGGCGGGCATCGAGGACCGCCCCATGCCGGCTTCGTTCTGGACGCCCTGGAGCAGGCGCTGCATGATCGGCGGCCATTGCATGGAGGCGGCCTGATCCATCACAGCGATAGAGGCAGCCAATACGTGTCTATCAAGTACACCGAGCGCCTGGCCGAGGCCGGTATCGAACCTTCAGTGGGCAGCGTTGGAGACTCGTATGACAACGCCTTGGCCGAGACCATCAACGGTCTCTACAAGGCAGAGGTCATCCATCGACGCGGCCCCTGGCGCAGCTATGAAGCGGTGGAATTCGCCACACTCGAATGGGTCGATTGGTTCAACAACCGGCGCCTGCTCGAGCCAATCGGAAATATCCCGCCAGCCGAAGCCGAGGCAAATTACTACGCCGCACTGGATCAACCGGCCATGGCCGCATAACTTAGACCAAATGGCCTCCGGTAAAGTCGGCGCGGTTCAAGCCGCACGATCACCGATCCTTCGCGTGACATCATTCATCTTGAGCTTGGAAGACCCTACGCAGATACGCCAGAGCCCATCAAACAGGCCACCATCAAAACCATCAAGGATGGCAAGGTGCACTATTCGGACCTGCAGGGTGTCCCGCATCTGCGCGACGCACTGGCCAAGAAACTGGCATCTCACAATGGCCTCGACTACAGCGCAGGCGAGATTGTAGTCACCAATGGCCTGCACATGGCTTCCTACGCGGCATTCATGGCACTGCTGGAAGAAGGTGACGACCCGCCAATGACGTGGCGCGAGAACAGGTCAATGACCACGGCCAGATAGGCAAAGCCCTCCATGGTCTTGATATTGGTGATGTCGGCTAGCGGTGTCCGGCGCCTAGCCGTTGAACTGCCGTCGTCGGTAAACTGTTGACAGTTGTCAGGGCTGGTGCGTAGTCTCGGTGTGAGGGAAGGGTCCGTAACCCACCGCTGGAAGCGGCCCACCACAGGAAGGGAGTTTCATGTCTTACTTCAACACCATGAGGGGCTTTGCTGCGGCAGCTCTAATCAGCGCGACGTCTTTGGCTGTCCTATCAGCCGCCGCGATGGCTGCGCCTCAAGAGCTTACCATCGCACTTTCCGGTGATGTGCCAACGCTCGACCCGAGCAAAGACACCTCGCCGATTGGCCTCAACCTGCGCCTCAACGTCTACAATGCGTTGACCGAGCTCGGCCGCGATGGCTCCGTCATTCCCCAGCTTGCCGAAAGCTGGACTGTCAGCGACGACCTGATCGAGTGGACGTTCAAGCTGCGCGAAGGCGTCAAGTTCCACGACGGCTCGACTATGACCGCCGATGATGTGGTCTTTACCACGGAGCATGTGCTGGCCGACGAAACCTCGCCCGTGCGCTCTTTCCTGCGCCTCGTGCAGGCCGTGGAAGCTGTGGACGACACCACGGTCAAGTTCACGCTGACCCAGCCCTATGGGATGTTCGATCGTCAGATCAAATATCTCTACGTGATGAGCCGGGCTTACTACGAAGCCAATGGCGATACCGGCTATGCTACCACCCCCATCGGCACCGGCCCATATACACTCGCTGAATGGGTCAAGGACGACCGCATGGTTCTGGAGGCCTTTCCAGATTATTGGGGTGGCGAACCGGCCGTGAAGACCGGCATTTTTCGGCCCATCCCATCCGACGCCGCACGAGCCAATGCCCTGCTGTCCGGCGAAGTCGACCTGGTGCCCAGCCTGCCACCGAGCCTGATGGGCATGCTCGACGGCAATCCCGCGCTCAAGGTCGAAGTGGCCCCCGGCTACCGTGTGGCGTTTCTCGAACTCAATCCGGACCGGCCCCCCTTCGACAACCCGCAGATCCGCCAGGCCGTCGACGTCGCCATCGATCGCGTTGCGATCGCAGACCAGTTGATGCGCGGCACCGGCAAGGCCACCGGCATCATGGTCCCGCCCTCCAACGGCGGCTACGACGCCTCGTTCACACCGACAGAATTCGACCCCGAACTGGCCAAGCAGCTTGTTCAGGAAGCCGGCTATGACGGCACGCCGATCGTTCTCGATTATCCGAATAACAACTATCCGATGGCCAATGAAGTCGCCCAGGCGATTGCCGGCTACCTGACCAATGCCGGCCTCAACGTCCAGCTCAACCCGATGGAGTTCACGGCCTTCTTCCCGGCCTGGGTCCAGAACAAGCTGAGTCCGATGTACTACTTCGCCTTCGGTTCCTCCCAGTTCCATGCCGAAACCATCCTCGCCACGCTTTATGAAGCCGGTGGCCACCTGCGCCACAACAATCCCGAGATAGATGCTCTGGTGAAGGCGCAGCGTCAGGAAGTCGACCAGGTCAAGAAGCAGGAAATGATCAGCGAGGCCTTCCGCATCAGCAACGAAGACCGACAGTTCCTGCCGCTCTACGAAATGCTTCAGGTCTACGGTGTGAAGGCCGACATCGACTACGTGCCATACCCCGACGAAATAGTTCGCCTCTATACTTTCGAATAGTTCTCCCCGAGATGGGCCGGTCCGCCGGCCCATTTTTTTTTGAACGCGACAGGCAAAGCAAAAGGCCCGGCAATCAATCTGCCGAGCCTTTTGCATTTTTGGTCAGGAGACCTACTGGTCGAGCGTAAAGAGATTGCCCGGGCTCATGATATCGGCCGGGTCGAACTGGGACTTTAGCTGGCCGAGCAGAGCGCGCACCGGCGCCTCGCGGGTTTCCATATAGGGGTATTTCCGCCCGATCTGCATGTGGACGCCGCCGAGGTCCCGCCACTCGACGAGAATGGTGCGGGTCAGTTCCTTGAGCTTTTCTCGCGCGGCCGGATTGTCGGCGCGGCGCCGGAGCGCGGTGCGCTGTGCCTCGCTCATGAAATCGAGATGGATCGGTAGCGGTGCATCAGACCAGCGGATCAGCGTCTCGACCCCCACGCCCGAAGGACCGTGGGTGGAGAGAAGATAGCCGTGAGAAATGCCCATCTCCTTGAGCGTTGCCGCGTCGCGCTGGAACACGGCTTCGGTGCGGGTAAAGCACTCGGCGCCGCGAGAATTAGGCACAACGGTGTGGAGCCAGGCCATGCGCTTGCCTGATGGTGTCAGGAGCCCCGACATGGGCGGAAAAGGCATCGCGCGCATGACGCGGGGAATGGATGCGGCAATTTCTCGACCACCGGCTGCCTTGGCGATGGTGCGTACCCTCCGCGCCTTGCGGTCGGCCTCATGCTGATCGCCGCCTTCGACGATCGTGTTCATGAGATAGCCCTCCTTGTTGGCAAAGCGCCTGCCGTGAAGAGCAATCAAGGTCGCATCGCGCAGGCCTGAGCCAAGACTCGATGCGCCCTTGATGATCTGGCCAACCGTCTTGAGATCAGCAAGAAGTCCATCGCTCTGCATGCGCGACTGGGCCGAGAACGGGTCCATGCCCAGACATTCCGAAGCCAGCAGCTCCGCCCCGATCTGTCCCATGGCGCCCATTTGCGCGGCCGGGTCGTCGAACGAGAAGGAAACGAAAGCCTCCCCTTTGGCTACGGGGATAAGCTGGAGCGTGATCTGCGTTTTGATACCGAAGGCGCCGCAATCGCCCAGGAAGATGCCGGTCAGATCCGGCCCGTAATTGCGGAAGAAGGGCGCGGTTTTGTCGCCGCCCGCCGATCCGGTATGGATGACTTCGCCCGTGCCGGTGACGACGCGAAGGCCGAGAACCGACTCCGCCGAACTGCCGCGCGAGGCGGAGCCGAAGAATTTGGCGCCCTGGGAGACCGAGCCGCCCACCGTGGCATGAAGCCCCGAAAATGTGCCCCAGAAAGGGGTGCTGAGACCGAGTGGGCGCAGGGCATCGCGCAGTGCCGCCCAGGTGACGCCGGCTTCGACGGTGACATAGCGATCGGGCGCGTTGATCTCGATCATTTTGTCGAGCGCGGAAAGATCCACCAGCGCGCAATTGGGCCGCACCGGCAGATAGCCGGCACTATAGGAAAGGCCGCCACCGCGGCTGTAGAGACCGATGCCGAGCCGCCCGGCTTCGCGCACAAGGCGCACCACGTCATTTTCATCGACCGGATGCAGCACGGCGATCGGGGCGTGCGGCGCGGCATAGAAAACGTCGGTGGCGTAGAGGCCTAGATCCTGTGTTTCGACCCTGAGGCCGGGCAAGCTGGCGGCGAGCAGGGATGCCGAATCGGCAGTTTCACTGGCCAAACCGGCCTCCTAGTGTTCGAGGCGCCGACGCACATAGCGGCCGTGGCCGGCGGTTCCGGCGACCATCTGACCGTCGCGATAAACTTCGACGCCGCGCACCAGCGTATGGGTGACGCGGCCTTTGAAGCCCATGCCTTCATAGATGCTGTAGCCGGCATCACTGAGCACATCCTGGGCGCTGAGCGTATACTCGGCGTCGAGATCGACCAGCACGATGTCGGCGTCGAAGCCCGGCGCGATGGCGCCCTTCTGGCCCCAAAGGCCCATGGCTCTGGAGGGATTTTCACAGAGCAGGGAGACAATGCGGGCGATCGGCACGCCGCGGCGATGATGCCCCTCGGTCAGCATGACCGGGAGAATGGTTTCAAGGCCGGGACAGCCCGGCGAGGCCTTCCATATCCCGCCTTCTTTTCCTGCGAGGGTGCGATGTACGTGATCGGATGCGACGGTGTCGATGGCACCCGAGGTGATGCCCGCCCAAAGCGCTTCGCGGTCGGCGGGCTCGCGCAAGGGCGGATTGATCTTGCCGACCGTGCCACGCTCCCAAGTCACGTCATGGGTGAGGTAATGCGGACAGGTCTCTATGGTGATGTCGACGCCCGATTGCCGCGCGGCGATGGCGGCGTCGAGCGCTTCGCCTGAGGAAGTATGCACCACATAGATAGGCGAGCCGGCTGCCTGGCAGAGGCGCGCGGCGCGCTGGATGGCATCGGCCTCCACGAATGGGGGGCGCGATTCATTCCAGGAGGACAGGCCGTTGATCCCATCGGGGTCCCCGGCCATGACCTGCTGACGCAGATAGTGGACGACCTCGATATTTTCCGGATGTGGGCAAAGGACACCGCCATTCTGGGCGCAGGCCTGGGCAAGACGAAAGAGGAAGGCATCGTCGATATCGGGCAGGCCGAGGCGCTTGCCCTCCCCGCCGCGATTGTTCATAAAAATCTTGAAGCTCGGAATGCCGTAGTCGGCAATGTAGCGCGGCACCTGCGCGAGCTGTTCCTCGGTCGAGATAATCAGGTGATAGCCGAAATCGATGTGACTGCCTGCCTCGGTCACCGAACGGATCTGGTCGAAAATCGTGGAGTGCTCTTCGGCCGAGAGGATGAAAGGCACGATAGTGGTGACGCCGCCGCTGGCGGCTGCCGAGCTTTCGCTTTCCGCATCCGACGCAGCGCGCGGATAGGAAATATCGGAACCATGACCCAGATGCACATGGACGTCGAGTGCGCCGGGCATGACGAGCCGTCCGGCTGCGTCGAGCCGCCTTAAGGCTTCAACCTCCGTGCCCGCCTCAAGGATTGCCGCGATCCGCCCGTCGCTGATCGCGATGTCACAGTGAGCCGGCGCTTGGCCGGGCAGGGCGACGAGACCGCCGTAAATGACGAGATCGAACATGAGTATCCTCTGGCTAAAGGCGCGTGACGCGTCAGGTGTACCGCTTCTCCATGGCGTCGAAGTCGTGCTTGCGCACCGAGCTTTGGCGCATTTCGAAACTGGCCAGCGCATCCCGAACGCCTTCGAGCGAGCCGGTGCGATGCAGTTCGCCCAGCACATTATGCACCGACATAAGGGCCGCCTGCAGCGCTGCATTGGCGAAGAGACCCGCCCCATAGCCCATGTCCTTGAGCTTGGCATGGTCCACCGGCGGGGTCTTGCCGCCAAACACATAGTTGAAAATCTGCGGCACCGGCAATTCGCGCGAAATGCGGGCGATGTCCTCGATGCCGGTTGGCGCCTCGACGAAGGTCACATCCGCGCCGGCCTCGATATAGCGATGGGCTCGGTCCATGGCATCGTCGATACCGTTGACTGCGATCGCGTCAGTGCGAGCTACTATCTGGAAATCCTGATCGCGTCGGGAATCGGCTGCTGCCTTGATTTTTTGCACCATCTCATCAGTCGGGATCACGGCCTTGCCGTTGAAGTGACCGCATTTCTTCGGGAATACCTGATCCTCGATCTGGATGCCGGCTGCGCCTGCGCGCTCATAGGCACGCACGGTCCGATAGGTATTGACCGGATTGCCGAAGCCCGTATCGCCGTCGACCAGCAGGGGAATATCAACGGTCTCTGCGATGACGGCGATATGCTGCACCATTTCGCTCATGGTGATGAGGCCCACATCGGGCGAACCGAGATACATGTTGGTCACGCCGGCGCCGGTAATATAGGCGCATTCATAACCTAGCTGCTGGATCACGCCGGCGAAGAGAGCGTTCGGCGTCCCCGGCATGATCACAGCTTCACGACGGGCCAGGATGTTCTTGAGCCGTGCGGCTTGACTAATCACGCTTGATCTCCTTGCAGCGGGCAGCCGCGAAATCCCACAGAGCGGCCCCGAACTAGATGCTGGACACAATCTCCGCTGTATGATGTAAACTGTCAACAGTTGATAAAAGCTGTTGATCAGCCCTGGTTACATTACACAAGGAAAATGCTGATGGCCGCGTCGGCGCCCGCTGCTGACATTGCCGATCCCCCCATCCACAAGGGCTTCGTCACCGTGGAGGGCCTTCGGCTGCACTACATCCGCCAGGGCCGAGGGCCGGCCGCCGTGCTGCTGCATGCAAGCCCCTGCTCGGCCAAAGTCATGGCGGAACTGCAGGCGACGTGGGGTCATGAGTTCACATGCTTTGCCTTCGATCTGCCCGGCTTCGGCCTGTCCCAAGCGCCGGCCGATGGTGACATCACCATTGAACGTCTCGCCGATCTCATTGCAGGTGGCATGAGCGCGATCGGCATCGAGCAGGCCGCGCTTTATGGCCGGCATACCGGCGCCAGCGTCGCGCTGGAATTGGCCTTACGCCACCCCGAGCGCGCCTCGATGCTGTTGACAGATGGGCTGCCGATTTTTGCAGCGCCCTATAGCGAAGAACGGTTGGCGGAATATCTACCTGCTATCACCCCCCAGTGGCATGGCGGGCATCTGAGCTGGACCTTCTTCCGGTACCGCGAGCAGCACATGTTCTGGCCCTGGGATGCCGCGGATCTGGTGCATCGGGCCGATGCTGATCTGCCGGGCATCGATTTTCTCCATCGCGGTACATTGGAATTGCTCGAAGCTGCAGACACCTATGCCCGCACCTATCGGGCAGCCTTTTTGCATCAGGCCTTGCCGCGCATCGGCGAGGTGACCGTGCCCGCCTATTGGGGCAATCGCCCCGGCGACAGCCAATACAAGACCATTCCGCGCTATCCCCAAGGGGCGCCGGTTCATGCTATGTCGCGCGATCCCGAAACGGCGGCACAGGAAGAGCTGGCTCTGTTGCGCCGCCATCCGGCGCGAGGCCAGGTGCCCGACCCTGTTTCCGGCTTTTCCGCTCGGACAACGCACGCTGAATTGCAGGACTATATCGAAACCCGCCATGGCCCGGTCCGCGTCTGGGGTGTCGGGCTGAGGCGGGAGGGAACGCCGCTGCTGTTCCTTCACGACCTGCCCGGCAGTTTCGATCTGCATGACGCGGAAATCGAGGCTCTGGCGACCACGCGGCCGGTGCTCGCCTTTGATCTGGGCGGTAATGCCGAATCTCCTGCCGTGACTCCGGATCACGCGCTCTGGCGTGAACAGATCGAGGATGTGCTCGATACGCTCGGCTGGACCAAAATAGCTGTTTATGCGCAGGGCACATCAGCGGCTTTAGCGCTGAGTTTCGCCCATAGCCACCCGGATCGTGTTTCTGAAATCACCCTGCAATCGCCGCCTCTGCTGACGGTGGGGGAGCGCGAAGCGTTCTTGGCCAATGCGCCCGATATCAGCCCCGTCGAGGATGGCGGCTACCTGTTGCGGCTTTGGCATCACCTGCGCGATGCCGAACTCTGGTATCCTTGGTTCAATCGCGATCATGGCGCACGCCGTAGCAATGAGCCACGCATCGATCCCACCCGCCTGACCCGTCATGCCGTGGCCCTGCTCAAGCAGCCGAATAACCACGCGCCGATCTGGCGCGAGGTCATGTCACAGGACGTTACGGCAGCGCTGCAAGTCTGCCCGGTGCCGGTGCGCATCACCTCCATGCCCGAGGATATCTTCGCCCCCAGCGTCCGGCACCATTTGGCTGGACGGCGGGACGCTACCACACTCTGAATATTGTTCTGACTGGAGAATGCGATGTCGACTGACAGCCCGATCTATACCCTGCCGGATGTTCAGCGGCAGCCGCTCGAGGCGGTGCGCTCCCTGCAGAACCAGCTTCTGCGCCGGATGGTCGAAATCTGTTACGACCATCACCCATTCTATTCCAAGCTGATGCGGGATCGTGAGCTGACGCCGGCAGATATCCAGAATGTCGACGACCTGCAGAAAATCCCGCCATCCTCCAAGGCGGATTTCCTTGCTGATCCCGAAGCCTTCCGCCTCCGCCCCGAAGGATTGCCCCTGGCCGAGGGCACGCTATGGAAGATCATCTATACGACAGGCACCACAACCGGAAAACCGGCGCCGATCTTTGTCACCTCGCATGACCATTTCGCCTACCAGGACCTGTTCCGCACGCGCCAGGACCTGATCGGCCTGCGCAATACCGACCTCATCGCCAATCTTTTCCCGTTGACGTCCTTCCCGATGGGGGCATATTCGCGCGGCCCCGACGAAGCGGCGGCAGTGGGCGCGGCCATGCTGATCGCCAATACCGGCCGCGTGGACTCCTATTACCCGGTCAATCGCAGCGTCGATGACGCGGTCGGCTCCATTGCCCGCCACAAGGCCACTGTGCTCTGGGGCGTTGCTGGTTTTGTGCGCCGCGTCCTGCTGCGCGCCGCCGAACTCGGCGCCGATTTCACTTCGGTCCGCATGGTAATGACCACCGGCGAAGCCGCATCGCCGGCGATGCGCGACGACTTGCGTCTGCGTATGCGCAATCTCAACTGCGCCGATACGACTATCGTCAACCGATATGGCTCGACCGAACAGGGTGGAACCATGATCGAATGCTGCGATGGCTCGGGCTTCCATAGTTCCATGCCCGATCAGGTCTTCCATGAAGTGGTCGATGTCGAAACCGGTGCGCGGCTGGCGGATGGTGAGACCGGCATGTTGGCGATTACCCACCTCAACCGCCGCGGAACGGTGTTCCTGCGTTATAAGGTTGGCGACATGGGTGCGCTCGACCACTCCACCTGCCCGCATTGTGGCCGCACCTCGGTACGTCTGTCGTCCAAGCCTGTGCGCACCGGCGACATCATCAAGATCAAGGGCGCCCTGGTGAACCTAGGCAACCTCAAGGCCGAACTCGACAAGATCCCCGAGCTTGAGGAATACCAGATCGTCGTGACCTCCGAATCGGCCACCGATCCATTCTCGCCTGATGTGCTCAAGGTTCGCCTGGCGCCGGTCGACGGCGCGGGTGAGAGCATCGGTGCCGATATTGCCGGTCTTGTCACCAAGCTCACCAACCTGCGTCCCGAGATCGAGATCGCCGAACGCGACGAAATCTTCGATCCGGTCTCCATGGCCAAGCCAAGGCGTATCGTAGACCTGCGTCAGCGCTGATGACCAGTAATGAGCAGGGCCTGCTGGTGGCGCGTCAGGACGGCGTCGCCACCATTACGCTCAACCATCCCGAGCGCGCCAATGCGCTCGATGCTGCCGAATTTCACACGCTGGCGGGGCTCCTGTCCGACCTGTCGGCCGAACGCGGTTTGATTACGGTGGTGATCACGGGCCAAGGCGATCGCGCTTTCTGCGCTGGCCTCAATCTTCGGGATCGCGCGGCCATCCAGAGCGATATTGCTTCGCCCGGGCCAACCGGGCTGAGCTCTGCCCTTCGCGCCGCCGCCGCGCTGAGCATTCCCTTGCTCGGCCGTATCAATGGTGCCTGTGTCGCCGGCGGCATGGGCCTTCTTGGTGCCTGCGATCACGTGATAGCCGTCGACACTGCCCGTTTTGGTCTGCCTGAAATCCAGCACGGCATCTATCCTCATGTCGCCGTGGCCGGCTTGCACGGCAGGGGCGCACCTTCGGTGGTGCACCGGCTGGCCGACGCCGGTGCACTGATCGATGCCGCGGCCGCCCATGACGCGGGTCTGGCCGATGATATCGTGCCCAAAGGAGATTTGGATGTGGCTTTGGGCGCCGTCATTTCTACCATCCGATCCGGGAAGATGTTGCCGCGTTTCCAGGCCCGCCGCTCCGGCGCTCTAGCGGATGTCCACGCACGGCTCGATAACGCCGACAACGCAGCGCGCAGCACCCACCTCAAATAGTCAACAGTTGACAGTTTCGGGTGGGTTTTCTAGTTTGGATCCAAATGGAGGCGCCAATGCCGAGCACAAATTACCAGTTCGACCCCACCAAGACCCGCGACGGATATGGCGGCATCGACATCGTGGTCAATTTCTACACGCCGCAGGTGATCGCTGAGAAGCGCGTCCCGACAGACGAAAATTTCCGTGATCAGGTGCGCATGGCCGACGATCACCGCCGTGGCCTTACGCCCGAGCAGTATATCGAAAAGATGGACCGGGCCGGCATCGAGCGCTCGCTGCTGATTGCAGCGCGTTGCGGCGACCGCCGCATGAGCACGTCCACCGAAATCCCATATTCCTATGTCTATGAAGCCTGCCAGAAATACCCGCACCGCTATTCCGGCGTCGCGGGGATCAATCCGCTGCTCGGAATAGCCGGACTCAAGGAACTGGATCACGCCGTCAAGAATCTGGGCTTCGTGGCCGCCCATCTTTATCCGCACTGGTTCGGCCAGGCACCGGATGCTGCAATTTACTATCCCTACTACGCGCGCTGCGCCGAGTTGGGGATCCCGATCATGATGCAGGTGGGCCACTGCCTCGTCTATCGCGACGACAACAGGCTGGCGACTGTCGCCAAGCCGATGCTGCTCGACCGCATCGCAATCGACTTCCCGGAACTGACGATCATCGGCATCCACTTGGGCTATCCCTGGACCGATGAGATGATCTCGGTCGCGACCAAGCACAAGAACGTCTATATGGCCGGCGACGCCTACGCGCCCAAGCATTGGGGGCAATCAGCCGTGCATTTCGCCAATACCTTCGGGCAGGACAAGTTCATGTTCGGCACCGACTGGTGGGTGATCGATCCGGAGCGTGCCGTAAAGGAGGTTGATGACCTCAACTTCCGCGAACATTCCAAAAGGAAAATCATGCGAGACAACGCGTTGCGCGTTTTTAAGCTTCCTGAAGCGTAATTTATACATAACGACTTGGTGCATGACCGAAATAACGGTAAACAGTTGACGTCGGTAGAAGCGCGTTGGGCAGACGACGTGTCGCCGGTGGGGAGCAAGAATGAGCACCATACAGCCTATTATCGGCGCCTCGCTAAGTTCCGAAGCGCTGGACATGGTCGTTGCGGCGATTACGTCGGGTGAGTTCCAGCCCGGCGAGCGCCTTTCGGAAGCGGAACTCGCCCGCCGCCTGGGTATCAGTCGCGGTCCTTTGCGCGAAGCATTGGGGCGCCTGGAAGGGCGCCTGGTTACCCGGACCCCGCGCATAGGAGTTCGGGTAATCGAATTGTCCAAGCGCAATATCGAGGATTTGTTCTATACTCGTGAGGCATTGGAGGGGATGGGGGCCCGCCTTGCCTGCGAGCGTATCTCTTCCCAGGAAGTGGCGCGGCTCCGTGACCTGCTCAACAGGGATCGCAGTCAGCCGGAAGTTCAGGCCGGCGAGGCGTATGCCCCGCGCTCGACCGACGACGACTTCCACTTCTCCATCGTAAAGGCTGCCCATTGTGAGCAGATCGAACGATTGCTGATGGATCAAATCTACTATCAGCTGCGTATCCATCGGCGCAAATCCAGCACGCTGCCGGGACGAGCGCGTGCAGCTCTGATCGAGCACGAGAATATCGTGATCGCACTCGAGGCGCGGGACCCCGACCAGGCCGAGAAGGCGATGCGCACCCATCTGCGCAATGCGCGTCTCAGCGCCATGGCAGCCGTTACGGATTAACTGAAAACTGTTGACAGTTTGGCGCGAAGGCTCTTGAATCCGATTGCGGCACTGGTGCTGCGATGAGATGGAGTGAGCGGTGAGCAAACAGATTTGGGATGCGATCATCCCCGAAGAAGAAGTCCGGGCATATGAGGCAGCCGGTTTTGGCGGCGCTTCGGGCATCGGGAGCAAGCCAGCGCTTCTCATCATCGACGTGCAGTACCGAACGGTCGGCACCGAACCCAAGCCGTTCTTTGAGTCGATAAAGGAATTCCCCACGTCCTGCGGTGAGGTGGGCTGGGATGCAGTCGCCCAGATCAAAAAGCTCGTCAAGCAGTTCCGCGAAAATGACTGGCCGATCATCTACCCCTATGTGGCGCCCAAGGAGGATTTCGATACGGGCCGTCTTGCTGCCAAGGTACCGGCACTGATGGGCGTGGCTGCGAAGGGCTATGAGTTCGTGCCGCCCGTCGCACCGCAGCCCGGCGACGTGCTGCTGCCTAAGCGCCATCCGAGCGCCTTTTTCGGCACGCCGCTAGTCAGTTATCTCGTCGAGCGTGGCATCGACACGCTGGTTATCACCGGTTGCTCCACGAGCGGCTGCGTGCGCGGCAGCGTGGTGGACGCCTTTGCCTATAACTACCGGGTGCTGGTGCCTCACGACGCCGTGTACGACCGTTCGCGCACCTCCCATCTGGTCAATCTCTTCGACATGAATGCCAAATATGCCGACGTCGTTTCAACTGACGAGGCCGTTGACATCCTGGGCAAGGTTCCCGCCATCTGAAGGGCTTGGTTACAATAAAAAGGCCCGGCGGATTTTGTTCTGCCGGGCCTTTTGTCGTCTAGGGGCAACCTCAAAGCGGAGCGGCGACCGTCTTGGTTTCAAGATACGCGTTGAACATTTCCTCACCCTTCTCGCGGCCCCAGCCCGACTGGCGGAAGCCGCCGAAGGGCAGGGCGCTGTCGCCCACGAAATGCCGGTTGATACCGATCGTGCCAGCGCGGACGCGGGACGCCATCTTGTGGGCCAAGGAAAAATCCCTGGTGAAGATGCTGGCCGCCAGACCATAGGCACTGCCATTGGCTTCAGCGGCAATGGCGTCGAGGTCGTCGTCCCCGAAGCGTAAAGCGGACAGCACCGGCCCGAACACCTCTTCGCGCACGATGGTCGAGCTCGGGGTAAGACTGGCGAGAATGGTGGGTTTATAGAAATATCCGCCGCCCTCGATCGCTTCGGCACCGGCCACCACGGAGGCACCCTCGCGCACCGCGCTTTCGGTCATGCCGGCCACGCGTGCCAGATGCGCCTCCGAGATCAGCGGGCCCATCTGCGTCGCTGGATCGAGCCCATAACCGACCTTGAGTGCATTGGCTGCCTTGGCCACGCCTTCGAGCACGTGATCGAAGGCCTTTTCATGCACGTATAGACGCGAGCCTGCGGTGCAGATCTGTCCTGCGCCCGAGAAGATACCGGCGGTGATGGCCGGAATGGCAATGGAGAGGTCGGCATCGGGGAACACGACGACCGGGCTTTTACCACCCAGTTCCAGCGTCACGCGCTTGAGATTGGACTGAGCCGCCGCCACGGCAATCGCCCGGCCTACGGACGTCGAGCCGGTGAAGGCGATCTTGTCGACGTCGGCATGGCCGGAAAGGGCGGAGCCGACCTCCGAGCCCCCGAGGACCACGTTGAAAACACCCTCGGGGATGCCCGCCTGCAGAGCCAGTTCAGCCAGGTAAATGGCAGTCAGAGGCGTCTGCTCGGCGGGCTTGAGCACGATGGTGCAGCCGGCGGCAAGGGCGGGGGCAAGTTTCCAGGCCGCCATCATCAGCGGGCCATTCCAGGGCACGATCTGTGCCACGACGCCCACCGGGTCGCGCAAGGTATAGGCATGCCACTCGCCAGGCGAAGACACCGGAATGGTCCGGCCCATCAGCTTGGTCGGCCAGCCCGCGGTGTAGCGCAACAGGTCCACCGACGTGCCGATGTGGCCCATCCTGGCCGCATTGATCGGCAGCCCGCAGTTGAGCGATTCAATCTCGGCCAGCACTTCCGTGTGCTCTTCGATCAGGTCGGCGAACTTCCAGATCACCTTGGAGCGCATGTTCGGCTTCATGCTGCGCCAGGGTCCCCTATCGAACGCCGCGCGGGCAGCCGCGACGGCCTTGTTGACGTCGGCGGCAGTACCCTGCGGTACATCGAGCAATTTGACGCCGCGGCCCGGATCATAGACCGGGCTTGTATTGCCCTGGTATTCGGACAAGACCTGACCATTGATGAAGTGGCCGAGCTGACGCGCGAGGAATGCGCGTGTTGCCGCCTGCAATTGCGGAACGACTGCGGTCATGGCCTATACTCCGGCATGGAAGTCGATGATCTGGCGCACCGGTGCGCCGCCATAAAGCTTCTGAAAGCCATCGTTGATCTGCTCGAGTTCCATGAGGTCGCTGATCAGGTGATCGAGCTTGAGCCGGCCCTGGCGGTAAAAGTTCAGGAGATTGGGGATGTCGACGCGGAACTGGTTCGATCCCATCGACGAGCCCTGGATCTTGCGATCCTTTATGAAGAGGGAGCCTTCGAATTCGAGTTTGGTGCCGGGCTTGAACATGCCCAGGAGTGTTGCCGTGCCACCCATGCGCAGCATGCGGAAGGCCTGGTCGGCGGTCTGCTTGAGCCCAAGGGCTTCGAACGAGTAGTGCACACCCCCCTTGGTCATCTCGATGATCTCATCGACCGGATCCTTTTCGGTGGCGTTGAACACGTCAGTGGCGCCGAGCTGCTTGGCGAGTTCGAGCTTGCTATCGAGCCGGTCGATGGCAATGATGCGGCCGGCGCCGGCCAGTTGCGCGCCGGAAATCACAGAAAGGCCAACGCCGCCGCATCCGATCACCGCAACAGTTGATCCGGGCACCACTTTGGCCGCATGGATCACAGCGCCCACCCCCGTCAATACGCCGCAACCAACGAGTGCAGCGCGGTCGAGCGGCAGATCCTTGTCGATCTTTACCACCGCGTTCTCATGAACGAGCATCTGTTCGGCAAAGGCCGAGAGATTGGACGACTGGTGAACCACCTGTCCGTTGAGCGACATCCGGCGGGCAACGCCGGCCGGCAACTTGGGGGAGGGAGCTTCGCAAAGGCTGGGATGGCCAGTGACGCATTGCGAGCAGCATCCGCAAAAAACCGATAGACAGCCCACCACATGGTCGCCGACCTGAACGTGGGTCACGTCCTCCCCTACGGCCTCGACGATGCCGGAGGCTTCGTGGCCAGGAATGTAGGGCATCGGATGGGGATAGGTCCCGTCCGCGAAATGCAGGTCCGAATGACAGATGCCAGCATAGGCCGTGCGGATAAGAACCTCGCGGCTCTTCGGCTTTTCGATGGTGACGTTCTCGATGGTTATCGGTTCGCCAACTTTCCAGACAACTGCAGCTTTCATCTCACATCCTTGTAATATGGCAGGTGGCGCCGTTTCTAAAAATGCCGGGCAAAACGGACCTGCTCCTCCCTGACGTTAAGCTAACGAGGAAAACTAACGATGTCTACTGTTGACAGTTTGATGTCACCCTTCTAGCTTTTTGCCGTCGGGCCTATGCATAACGCTGGCCTGCCCTGCGCCGGCGGCAGCCGACAGGTGCACCTCAAGAGTTGAGCAGGAGGCGTAATGGCAGGCTTCATCCTTAAGCGACTATTGCAGTCGATCTTGACCATTGCCGGCGTGATCACGGCAGCATTCTTCCTGACGCGCCTTGCCGGTGACCCCGCAATCCTGCTGCTACCGCCTGAGGCGACACCTCAGGATGCGGAGCGCCTGCGCGCTGCCCTTGGTCTCGATCAGCCCTTGATAGTCCAGTACCTCGTTTTTATGGGCAAGGCCTTCACCGGCGACTTCGGCATGTCTCTGCGCCAGGCCATCCCGGCCATGACGCTGGTGCTGGAGCGCGTGCCAGCAACACTGGAGCTGGCATTGTCCTCCTTTGTCGTCGGCATCGGTCTCGCCTTTATCCTCGGCATCCTGATGCGCATGAGCCGCCATGGCTGGGTGCGTGACGTCATTACCTGGGTCGCCCTCGGCCGACAGGCCATCCCGATCTTCTCCTTTGGCCTCGTGCTGATCCTGATTTTCTCGATCCAGCTCAAATGGCTGCCTTCTTATGGTCGCGGCACTTTCGCCCACCTGATCTTGCCGGCCCTCACCCTGGGCACCTACGAGCTTGCGCTCTACCTGCGGCTGTTCAATGCCTCGCTCGCCGCCGAGCAGCGCAATGATTATGTGCGCACCGCCTTTGCCAAGGGGCAGGGGCGCATCCAGGTCCTGCTCAAGCATATGCTTCCCAATGCGCTGCTGCCGCTTGTCACCGTGGCCGGCATCAATCTCGGTATGCTGCTGGGCGGTACGGTGGTTACCGAAACCGTCTTCAGCTGGCCCGGCGTCGGCCGCCTTATCGTGCAGTCGGTCAGCCAGCGGGATTTCCCTGTCATCATCGCCGGAGTGTTCCTGATTTCACTCGTCTTCGTCGTCATCAACCTGATTGTGGACATTCTTTATGGCTTCCTCGATCCCCGCGTGAGGCTCGCATGATGGGCAGGATTTCCATTTCGCAGGGCGTTGCCATCGGGCTGCTCGCTCTTGTGGCCGTGCTGGTCGCCATCACTCCATTGCTGCCGGGCTACGATCCCTATAGCCAGAACCTGGGCGGTTCGCTCCTCCCGCCGGGTGGCTCCTCCTTCGATGGTCGCTTCTACCTGCTGGGAACCGATACACTGGGCCGCGACATGCTTTCGCGTCTGGCCCTGGCGGGGCAGGTCTCTGCACTAATCGGTCTGGGCGCTGTGGCTGTCAGCCTCGTCGTCGGCGTAACGCTAGGCTTGATTGCCGGCTATTTCCGCGGGCCGGTGGAAGCCCTGATCATGGGTCTGGCCGATCTTCAGCTCTCTATTCCACGCGTGCTGCTGCTGATCGCGGTCACTGCCATCATTGGTCCGAGCGTCGTCAGCCTGGCAATCATCCTGGGCCTGTCGAGCTGGGTCGCCTATGGCCGCGTGGCCCGTGGCATGGCCTTGAGCCTGCGCGAGCGCGAATTCATTCTTTCCGCCCGCACGCAGGGGGCCTCGGCTGCGTGGAACATTCGCCAGCACCTGCTGCCCAATGTCCTGCCGCAGATGTTGATCGTGGGCTCCTACGAGTTTGGCATGATCATCGTGCTCGAAGCGTCGCTCAGCTATCTGGGCCTCGGCGTCCAGCCGCCGCTGCCAAGTTGGGGCATGATGGTATCCGAGGGCCAGAACTATCTGGCAATGGCGCCGCAATTGGCCATCCTGCCCAGTATCGCGCTCTTTATTCTCGTCGCCGGGTTCCAGTTCCTGTCCCAGACCCTCACCAAGGAAAACGATCTGGAGATGGTCGCATGATGCCGCAAGTCCTTCCGGCCGCCGAACCGGCCGAAGCCGTCCTGAGCGTCCGAAATCTCTCCATCGACGCCAAGGGGGCCGACGGCAACCCGATCCACCTTGTGCAGGACGTCTCCTTCGACGTTTATGAACACGAAGTGCTCGGTCTTGTCGGGGAGTCCGGTTCCGGAAAGAGCCTCACCATGCTGGCGGTTCTCGGCCTGCTCGGGCCGGGCCTCGAGATTGTCTCTGGTAGCATTGTGCTGCGCGGCCAGGAACTGACCAGCATGCCTTTTGCGGACCTCCAGAAGGTACGTGGCAAGGCGGTCTCGATCATCTTCCAGGATCCGTTGACCACGCTGAACCCGGTCTTGCGCGTTGGCGAGCAGATCGCGGAAGCCATCCGCCTGCACAATCCGGGAAAGACCAAGGCCGAGATCAAGGCGCGTGTCATCGAACTTCTGTCGTTGGTGGGTATCCCCAACCCGGAACGCCGCTTCAGCCAGTTCCCCAACGAGTTTTCCGGCGGCATGCGCCAGCGCGTCGTGATCGCCATGGCCATGGCCAACGAACCGGACCTGCTGATCGCCGACGAACCCACCACGGCGCTTGACGTGACTATCCAGGCTCAGGTCATGCAGGTGCTGGCCGAAGTGCGCGCCCGCACCGGCGCTGCCATGGTTCTCATCACCCACGATCTGGGACTGGTCTCTGAATATGCCCACCGGCTGGCCGTCATGTATTCTGGCCGTATCGTCGAGCAGGCGCCTGGCGAAGAATTGTTCAGTGATCCCAAGCACCCCTACACAGCTGGGTTGATCGCGAGCCTGCCGCAGATCGACCACAAGGTCGCCTCGCTCTATTCCATTCCCGGCTTCGTGCCCGATCCGCGCAAGCGCCCCTCGGGCTGTCCCTTCCATCCGCGCTGCGCCATCGGCCGCGATCGCCCCGAATGCTCTGCATCCGATCCGGCACTGCGGGAAATTACCCCGGTGCGTGACGTCGCCTGCCATTTTAATGAAGAAACCCCGGCCTGGCTGGGCCGACAGCGCCAGATCAGCGCCGCTCCGGTCGACGTGCCCGAGGCCGCCAATGACGACGGGGACGTGGTCCTCAAGGTCTCGCATCTGCAAAAGGTCTTCCATATCGGCGGCGCTGCCTTCCGCAGCCATAAGCTTCATGCCTTGCGCGATGTCTCGTTTGACCTGCGCTCGGGCAAGACGCTGGGGATTGTCGGCGAATCGGGTTGCGGCAAGTCCACCCTGGCCCGAGTCCTGCTGCGTCTCGCAGATGCCAGCGGCGGCGATGTGTTTCTCAATGGAGCCCCGCTTTTCAAGTTGCGCGGCAACGAATTGCGCCAGCGCAGGCGTGACCTTCAGGTGGTGTTCCAGGATCCCTATTCCTCGCTCGACCCGCGCATGAAAATCCACGACGTCATTGCTGAGCCCATGCGCATCGCCGGTTCCTATTTGGCTGAACGCGTCGACCAGTTGCTTGCCCATGTCGGTTTGCCGCCCGAAGCGGGGCAGCGCCGCTCGCCCGAATTTTCTGGCGGCCAGCGCCAGCGCATCGCTATCGCCCGCTCGCTCGCGCTCAACCCGGATGTGCTGATTCTCGACGAGGCGGTTTCGGCGCTCGATGTGTCCATCCAGGCGCAGGTCATCAACCTCCTGCTCAAGCTGCAGAAGGAAATGGGTCTCACCTATGTCTTCATCTCGCACGACCTGTCGGTCGTTCGGCACATTTCAGATGAAGTCATGGTCATGTATCTGGGCCGCGTGATCGAACAAGGGGCCACCGAGGATGTGTTTGATCGCCCTGCGCACGCCTACACGCGGGCGCTGCTGGCGGCGATTCCCCAGATCGGGGGCAAGCCCAATACCGAGGGACTCATTGCCAAAGGCGACCTGCCGAACCCGATGAACCCGCCCTCGGGCTGCACCTTCCGCACCCGCTGCCCCATGGCGCAGCCCATTTGCGCTGAAAAGGAACCGCCTCTGGTCGATCATGGCCACCTTGGACACAAGGCCGCCTGCCATTTCGCCCGACAATGAACCTGAGCGATCTTGTCGTGGAGCAATGGGCAGAGGGCATACAATGTCTCCAATTGCCGATGCCGGCCTTTGGTGGCGTGAATGCCTTCATCGTGGGGGCAGCGAAGCGACATACGATCATTGACACGGGCATGCCTGGCGCCGAGACTAAGGCCGTCTGGCAAGCCGTCTTGCGTGATAGACCGCTGCACGACGTGGAAGCCGTGCTCTGCACCCATGCTCATATCGACCACCTGGGTCAGGTTGGCATGCTGGTTGCCACCACCGGCGCGCCATTGCTAATGTCGGCCGAGGAGCATGAAGATGCCGTGTTCCTGACCAGCACCAGCCCAGCGAAGCGAGACATCTTGGCACGAGCCCTCTTGGAGCAAGGCGGCTTTGGGGCCGATGGCGCGCAACTGATGGACTACAGTATCCTCGATCCTTTTCCCGAGGCGGTGCTGTTGCAGGACGGCGTCGAGATTGAACTGGGCGGCATCGCGTTCGAGGTCATTGTCGGCGGCGGTCATTCCCGCGCACCCATTTGCCTTCTCTCGCGCGAGCGCAAACTGCTGCTTGCTGGCGACCAGGTGTTGAGGGCGTCTGGTCCGCAAGTTCCGATTCAGGCTGAACGCCCGCAGGACGATCCGCTAGGCGCTTATTTCAACTTCCTTGATCGTTTCGATGCGCTGCCCGACGACCTCGTAGTCTTTCCTGGCCATGGCGGCCCGATCCACGGCTTTAAGGATCAGCTTGCTCGCATTAGAGCGGATCATCACCTGCGCTTGGAGCGGCTGTTGGAGCGATTAAGCGGCGCCATGACCTGCGCCGAGATGGCACCGCTGGTTTTTCCCGATCCCTCCAGACGCCTTGCTGCCCGGCTACCCTACCTGATGTTGGCCATGACTAACTACCTTGTCGCCCAGTCGCGGTTGCGCGTGTGCACAGAGTCAGGGACATCTAGATATCGCAAGGAATGAAGATGACGCAAAAAATGTGGGATGTTAAGCAGTCTACAATCGTAGTCTTAGACGGGCTTACGTGCATTTCAGAAGGCATGTCGCGAGAAGAAGGAGTCGTTCGGACTGGACGCGTTCAACACGTGGAAGGACGAGCTGCAACCAAACTTGTCGCTCTACTCAGGCAATTAGGTCTGCCTTAGCCGGAACAAACTGGCCACCGGCGGTTCCGCCATCGCCAGGGGCCTGCCCGACAATTTCCGCCGCGCCGGCGTCGAATTGCCGCTCGAAACCGTGCCGGGCCTGCGGAAGCGCATGATCCGCATGTGCCGCTATGGCAAGCTGGTGGTCGTGGTCACGCAGATCCATGATCACCGCCCCGGTGCCCACGCGCGCCGAAGTGTCGGACATTTCCATCGCCGTCTTCGAAGGCGCCGATGCGGTCATGCTCTCGGCGAGAGCGCCTCGGGCAGTATCCGGTCGAGGCCGTTGCCACCATGAACAAGGTGGCCATCGCCTTTGTCCGCCAGGTCACCGGGAAATCAGTCGGTCCGGTAACAGTGCCTCTTCTTGCCCGCGCGAAACCGCCCCTCGACGCCACGTCTTCTGGAGAAGAAGCCAGTAGAAAGGCCTGGTCGAGGTCCTTTCCAGCCCGCGACAACGTAGCGGGGAACAGCTCGGCGACCTGATCGTCGAGGTTCGAAATGGGCCTATGCTTGCCCATACTCTCCCCAGACCAGCGCAGCCGGGCTATCGGACCGTGGAGCGATAGCTACAACCGCATCAGACCTCACTCCGCCATCGGCAGCATCAGTCCGTTCCAGAGACTGAATAACCTTCTTGGAAACGACACCTAGGCCACGGCCTGCATGGCGGGGAGCGGCTCCACGCCCTCTTCGGGGTTCTGGTTGCCGAGAATGGCCTGAATGGCCTGATCCTTGTCGTCGAGACGTGCGGCGATCTCCTTCTGGGCCCAGGCATGGGCGGCATTGAAGACGTCCATATGGCGATCGAAGCTCATCAGGCTGGCTCCTGGAAAGGCAGGCGGATTCAGAATGAGGTCGTGCGGTGTGGCCGGCAGCTCATAGCGCTGGTGCGCCAGCATGGTACGGAAGAGGACGCTCAGCGGACGTGGGGCGCGCGGGAGGCGCCGGCGCGGATTGAGAAGCGCAGCGAGCAATTTGCCTCGCCCGGGCAGGCTGCCATAGGAAACATTGTAACGCTGCCCGCCGGCGCGGCCGAAATGCACCACGAGATTGGGACCGGACTTGAACTGCTGCATGGGGCCGAGCGGGGCATCGTCCATGACGCCGCCATCGACCAGCATCTTGCCATCGGTGGTATAAAAAGGCGGCAGAACGCAGGGAATTGCGCTTGAGGCGCGCACGGCCTGCCAGAGCAGGCCGGATCGTATGATTTCCATGCGGTTGTCCGAAAGATTGGTGGCGATGGCGAAAAACGGCTTCCAGCAATCCTCCACTCTTGTCTCGGCTCCATAGGCGCGTTCCAGGGCGCCGTCGAATGCCTTGTGGTCGAGCAGTCCATAGCGCGGCCAGGTGGGCCGCTTGAAGCTGCGGCTGCGTACGAAAATATCATGCGTGCCGGCGGTGAGGGTGTCGTGCTCGCCCAGAAAGGCAAAGCCAGCCAGCATGGCCGCCCCGACGCTCGTGCCCATGAAGATATCGAACGTGCCGCCCCGCTCCCGAAAGGCGCGGTAGATGCCGACATGGGCGGGGCCATAGCCGCCGCCGCCGCCAGCGACGAACCCGACGGCCCTGCCGGTGAGGAAGCGGATGAGCGCCTCGATGTCGGCATTGTCTTCGAGCGAGAGGTGATGGTGCAGGAAAACCGGAGTGCGCGCCAGCCAGGCGGCCGTTCCCTCGACCACGCCCCGGCGGCGCGGGTGCAGCCGCACCAATCGACAGGCCGATTGCGGGTGCCATCGCTCCACCATCCGCTCCGTGGCGGTCAATTCGGCGAGGGGTGTGTTGCCACAAGTGGCGAGCACCACTTCATCGGCCCGGCGGATACACAATTCGGTCCAGTCCGTAAGCTCGTCATCTGCCAGATAGAAGACCGTTCTTGCGCCTCGCTCGAGCTGGTCGAGCCAATCGCGCACGGCCGGATCGAACACCGAACGCCTGCCGAACTGGCTATTGATGGCATCGCGGTCGACCACGGTGTAGCTCTCGATCTCGAGCTGGGTGCGCAAGCGATCGAAAAAGGCGGGCGGCAGTTTTTCATGTCCGCCGCGGACGAAGGCGATAGCGCGCCTCGTGCCTCCCGGGCGGCGCTGCGAGCGGTCATCGCCATGATGCAACCTTTGGACGGCCAGAGTAAGCAATGCGGCAGCAAATGCGGGATCCGCCTGCAGCGCCCGGTCGTAGGTGGCGCGAGAAATTTCCAGGACATCGCATTCGCGCAGCGCCGTCGCCATTTCCTCATGATTGCCCGAGCAGAGAAAGGCGAGTTCGCCAACCGCCATCGAGGCCTCGACTTCCCGATAGACCGCAAGGTCGGCATTGGGCGCGCAGGCGAGGACGCCGCGCAGGACGACATAGAAAGCCTTGCCGGGATCGCCGGCGCGGAAAAGCACTTCGCCCTTTTGAAGAGAGCGTATCTGTGCGTGGGCGGCGAGCAGGTTCATCTGCGCCGCCGTCAATGTCCGCGGCCTAACTGTGTCGCTCATCTCGCCCCCGAATGCTTCTGGCCGCCGGAAATACTCCGGCTGCTGCAATCGACGCTATTCGCGCACGGCGAAGGTGTGGAATACCATGATTTGGGTATGGCCGATCTCACCCCGGCAGGCATGCTTGACGAATAAGCGGAGCACCCCTGCAGACAGCGATAAGACCGGGCCAGAAGACGATTTTATGGTAACGCCTCTCCTCAAGGTCGTTCTAACCGAAGACGACAGGCCGGTGCGAGAGCGCTTGGCGCGTATCGTGCACGAATGGCCCGAGGCCGAATTGTGTGCGGCCTGCTCCACGCTTGAAGAGACGCAAGCCGCAATTGAGGCTGACGACATCGACCTATTGATCACCGACCTCAAATTGCCGGATGGCTCGGGCATCGAGGCCATCCGTTTCCTCGCCAGGAGGCGGCCGGAAGCTGAGGCGATCGTCATTTCGGTATTGGCGGATGAGCGCTCGGTTTTGGCGGCCATCGAGGCGGGTGCTTCGGGCTACCTGCTCAAGGATGCTGATTCCATCGACCTGATCGAGGCCATCAGAGATGTAATGGCGGGCCGGTCGCCGATTTCCTCGCGCATAGCGCGTGTCCTGGTGCGGCGCCTCTCCGAGAATGGCAATGCAGCAGCGGAAAATGAGGGCTCGAAGCCCGCGTTGACCGAGCGCGAAATGGACATCCTGTGGGGCATAGCCAAGGGTTTCACCTACGGCGAACTGGCCGACAGTCTGGCTATCTCCCGGCAAACCGTGCCCGTCCATATACGCAATATCTACCGTAAGCTGCAGGCCTCCAACCGATCCGAGGCGGTATTCGAGGCGGCGCGACTGGGGTTGATCCGACTGTGAGGGCAGGGGGCGGAGGCCTGTCCAGCGTTACCGGATTGGGCGCTTGGGTAACGCTGGTCATGGTGACGGCCGCCATCGCGCTTTTGCCCTTGCTGGTCGATGTCGCGCCGCCTCCTGGCACGGTGACGGTGAGTGAGGCACGTTTCAGTCTTGCAGGCGATGCAGCGGAAACGACGATTGCCCTGCCCCATCGCTGGGTCCCCGAAACGCCCTATGATCTCGGCACCGGCCGCTATCGGCTCCGCTTTCACCTCGATGCAGCGCCCGATGAGCCGCTATTCGTGCTGATCCCGGCGGCTCGCCACAACATAAGGGCCGAGGTGAACGGGCAAAGAACCATGTCGGCGCTGGACACGACCTGGTCCATTCCCAATAGCGGCTATTCCTTCCTGGCGCTCATTCCGGACGGCGCGGTGCATGAGGGGAATAATGAGATCGTGCTGTGGCAGACGCGGGAAGTGGGCTGGCTGCCGGCGCGCCTCTCGAGTGTGAGCGTGGGGCCGGCGGCCGCTGTCATGCCGATCTACCAGCTATCCAATCTCCTCATCGACCAGGTGCGCGCCATGACCTTTGCGCTCCATATCATGTTGACGATCGGCGTCGCCACGGTCTGGACGGCGCGTCGGCACGATCCGGTTTTCCGGTGGTTGGCATTGATGGCGATAACGAGCCTCGCGGTGGTGTTCACCCAGTCGCCGGCCATGCCCTTTGGGGCGCTGGAGCAGATGCAGTCGACATTGGCAATGGCCGGGGTTGGTCTGATGGCGCTGGGCCTGGCCATGGCTGTGGCTGGGCAATCCAGCCCCAGGCTGCTGCTGCCCGCCACGGTGGGCGTGCCGGTGGTCCTGTTGGGATTGGGGCTGGCGGGGGTGCTCGAATATACCGTTCTGGCGCTGTTGAGCGCGGCCGTGGGGCTCCTAGCCTATGCAGTCTCCAGCGTCATCCTGCTGCGCGCCTTTGCTCGCTCGCGAAGCTTCGATGCCGCCATACTCGCCGCGGCATGCGCCTTGACCGCCTGGTTCGGCCTCCACGACCTGCTGGTCGTCACGGGACTGCTCGATGATCCGTTCTTGCTGACCTTCTATGCGCGCACCCTGGTGCTGCTGGTTATCATGGTCATCCTGATGGGTCGGCTGGCGCGGAGCCTCAATAGCCTCGATGCCGCCAATGATACGCTGCGTCAGCAACTGGCGGCGCGCGAGGCCAAGCTCGTGCTGCTGCATGAAAAGGAGCGGGCCCACGCCAATGAAGTCGTCCGCGAGCATGAGCGCCAGCGCCTCATGCAGGATCTACATGACGGCATGAGCGGGCATCTGGTCAGCATCATCGCCCTGGCCGAGCAGGAGGGGACCGGCAGCCAGGCCATCGAAGGGGCAGCGCGAGCGGCGCTCGACGATTTGCGGCTGGTCGTGCATTCGCTCGATCTGGGAGATGGCGATCTGCGCGTCGCGCTGGCTGCCTTCCGCGAAAGGCTCGAACCACAATTGCGGCGGCTGGGCATCGAATTGTCCTGGTCCACCGAAAAACTGCCCGAGGTGACCGGGATCACGCCCCGCAATGCCCTTGCGGTGCTGCGCATCCTTCAGGAAGCCGTCACCAATGCCGTCAAGCATGGGCCGGCGCGCCGGATCGGTGTTGAAGGCACAAGGATGGAAGGCGGGGCGGCGGTCATCCATGTGGTCAATGATGGTCGCGAACCCACTCTAATCGGCAGGGGCAATGGCATGGCCAACATGGAGCGGCGGGCCCGCGACCTCGGGGGGCATATTCGTTTTTCTACCACGGCCGGCGAATCGCGCCTGTCGCTGATCTTTCCGGCGCATCTCCTGGTCTGATCGTCCGGGTGGAGATGTTTCGGCCCGACCGGTCCTTGTCCGTGCCCTCGATCAAGTATTCGTCAGCACCAAGGTATCGTCGTCGGGCACAAGCGCGATCCATCGCTATCTTTCCAGGATACGCTCCTTGCGCGTTAGGGTATGGGAGGCTTCAGAGATGACGGGCTGCAAACGCCATTTCGCCTCGCCCTGACATGCCCCCACACCCTGGTCGGGGCCAACGCGGTCTTCCTTCGCCCCGGATCAGGCGACGAACTGGATCGGATGGATAGCCGCCAGGCGCAAATGCGGGTATCGAACCTGCCGGGATCAACCCGTTGACCGACGATCTTGGATATAGGGACAGGCCGCCATGACTTCGAATAACCAGCAATCGGTGGTGATCGTCGGCGGCGGCGCCAGTGGTGTTCTGGTTGCATCGCAATTGTTGCGTAGCCCCGATCCGGATCTGCGCGTAACGCTGATCGAACGCCAGGGCCGTTTTGGGCAGGGTCTCGCTTATTCGGCTCAGCATCGCAATCATCGCGTCAATGTTCCTGCACGCGGCATGAGTGCCTTTCCCGATGATGCGGAGCATTTCTGGCGCTGGCTGCAGCGCAAGGAGCCCGGCCAACACCCGTCCTCATGGACCTTCGTGCCGCGCCGGCTCTATGGCGCCTATCTTGAAGACGTGCTCCGGGAGGCCGCGGACCGCATCCCCGGCCGGCTTGTTGTCCTGTCCGAGGAGGTCCTCGCCGTGAACGAGACGCGAAAGGGCGTCGAGGTCGTTCTGGGCAATGGCGCGAGCCTGGCCGCCCGCACCGCAGTCCTCGCGGTCGGTCACGAGACGCAACCGGCGCGCGGCAAGGGCATTGCCGTCCATGCGGGATCGGATCGCGATACGCCGCTCGATCCGAGCGCCCATGTGATGATCCTGGGGTCCGGGCTCAGCATGGTCGACGCCTGGGTTTCCTTGTCCGACGCCCGGCACACGGGACCCATTACCGTTGTGTCCCGCAATGGGCTCGTGCCGAGGGGGCACTTGGATGTCGCTCCGCTCGATATCGATGCGGCGGATATCCCTTTCGGCGCCAGCCTGACCTCTTTGACGAGATGGTTCAGGTCCCTGATCCGTGAAGCGGAGAGCCAGGGGCAGGATTGGCGCAGCGTGGTGGATGGACTTCGCCCATATAATCAGCGCCTTTGGCAGAGCTGGGCCGAGCGCGAAAAGCGTCAATTCCTGCGCCACGTGCGGCCCTGGTGGAACACGCACCGTCATCGGCTGCCGCCCGAACTGCAGGAGGGATTGCTGCGTTCCATTGCCAGCGGTCAGGTGAAACTGGTCGCTGCTGAATTCATCGACATCGAGCGCGCTGACGACAAGGTTCGCGCCACTATCCGCCCACGCTCGACGAGTCTGCGCCAGGTCATGGACGTCGCCCGCGTCTATGATTGCGGCGGTGTGACGGTCGATGTCCGCGCCAGTGCCAATCCCGTCATCCAGCACGTCATTCGGACAGGCATGGCCCGGCCCGATGCGATGCGTATCGGGCTCGACGTTGATGAACATTGCGCCCTGATCGGGGCGGATGGCGCGGTGTCGAGGCGTATCCACGTTGTCGGTCCTCTGACCCGCGGGCGCTTTTTTGAGATCGAGGCGATCCCGGATATCCGCGTTCAGAGTGCCGCCCTGGCCCAAACCATTCTTCACCAGGAAGCGGGCTCGGGCGAGACCTGAGCCGGTTCTCCCCGTTCGCCAGTCGACTTGCCTGGCTCTGCAAAATTTAATGATTTCAAAGGCATCCGTAATGTTCGGGACAAGGTTCACGCAATGTTGGGGGATTACATTGGCAGCGTTGAACGAAAGGAATGTCGTATGAAAAAGGTAGCAGCACTTTTGGTTGGTCTGACGCTTGTTGCCGGGGTTGCCGCTCCGGCCTTCGCTCAGAGCACCTGGAAAAATTGTCCCTTCCAGGACTCTTCGCTGTGCAAGGTCGAATCGATCGGGTCGCTTAACAACGACTGATATCCGGTCGCGGATCCTGTAATGTCGGCCCCCTGTCCCGGGGGGCCGGCATACTTATTTGCCGAACCCACGCACGGTGAGCAGTTTCGGATCAGGCAGGCTAGGATGCGGATATATCGGGCTTGCCCGGCCAAGCCTGGAACCGGATCGCGAATTCGGCGCCGCCGGTCGCCGACGCTCCTACCGATATGGCGCCGCGATGCTTTTTGACGATGGCCTCGACTAAGGTGAGGCCGAGACCGGCCCCCGACCTTGACGGCCTCACCCGATAAAAAGGCTCGAAAATCCGGGCCCGATCCGTTTCCGGAATGCCCGGCCCATCGTCCGAAACGGTGATTGCTCCATTTTCGGAAACCTTGACACGGATGCTGCCGCGATTTTCGGCATGGCTGATCGCGTTGCGCGCCAGATTGGTAATTGCCCGCTCGACGCTCACACTTTCCCCCAAGATGAGGACCGGTGCAGACGGGGCGTCCAGCTCCAATTGGTAGCCGGCCGCGGCTGCGAGCGGGGCCAGGTCGGCGACGACTTCGGTTCCTATGGCGACCAGATCGACGGCCTCCAGCCTTTGCTCGCTCAGGTCGAGCCGCTGCATATCCAGCAATTGCGTTGTCAGGGCCGACAGGCGGACGACATCGGATAAGAGGTGGTCCTGCCCCTCGAAGGGTTGAGCGGTTTCTATCCGGGCTGTCAGCACGGCAAGGGGAGTGCGAAGCTCGTGCGCCGCGTCGGCGAGGAAGCGTTCACGAAGGGCATGGGCATCGTCGAGCCGTTCGAGCGCTTCGTTGACTGCATGGACCAGCGTCAGCACTTCCGCCGGCAGGCCTTGTTCGGGAATCCGGATGCCGCGTTGACCGATATTGATCGTGCCGGCGGCCTTGGCGGCCGCGTCCAGTCCGCGCATTTCACGGTTTATGAAGCGGGGGATCGCGATAATACTGGCGAGAGCGAGGAAGAAAAAGATCGCCAGCATGACGGCCAGGCTGATCGAGGGAATGAGTTTCGACAATCCCAAGGTCGGCCCGCCGGAGAAAGCCAGCTTGACCGGGCCTCCGGGATAATCGAGCGAACGAACCACCAGGTTGGCGGTTCCTCCATTGTTATCCATGAGGATTTCGAGCGAGACGAGATGGTCCAATGCCGGCCGGATGCGGTCGGGTTCGGAAGGCACCTGGCCGAAGCTGATTTCCTGCCCATCGGCGGTCCCCGCGATGAACCAGAAATCCGGATGCTCTGCAGCCATGTCGCTCAGGGACGGCGTCGGCTGCAATAGCAAGATCCGATCGATGCCGAAATGCACTGACTCGCCGATCGCCGCCATGACCGAGGGGGCCGGGGGGTGTACGTTTCGGGTTCCGGACATGGCCGGCAATACGATCATGGGGATCAGCACAAGCACGAAGCAGGCGGTTAGCGTGATCAATTGCACCACGATCATCCGTCGCGTCAGCAATTGGGTCAGGCGCTTGCTTCTCCCTTTCATTTCATTTCCCGAAGCAGGTAGCCGACACCGCGGACCGGGTGAATTTCCACGTTTGCCCCCATGTCCGCAAGCTTGCGCCGCAGGCGCGAAATGATTGCCTCCAGGGAATTGGACTGGATTTCGTCATCCGCGCCATACATGCTTTCTTCGAGACTCGACCGGCGCAGGGTCTGGCCCGCCCGACGCATCAAGGCCTCGAGCGCCAGGCGCTCGCGCCGTTGCAGAACCAGTGGGTGCCCGTCGACTTCGGCTTCTCCTCCGAGCACGTCGAACGAGACATTGCCGAAAGCAATCGCCTGATCCTGCATCTGGGTGGGCCGCCGCAGAACGGCCCGCATTCGCGCCACCAGCTCCTCTATGAGGAAGGGCTTGGCAAGATAATCGTCGGCGCCCTGTTCCAGTCCATGGATGCGATCGAGGGGTTTCCCCAGGGCCGAAATGACGATCACGGGGACGCCGGGACGACGCTGGCGGAGCATCGGGATCAGTTCGATTCCATCGCCATCGGCCAATTGACGGTCGAGGAGCACGACATCGTGCTCGATCAGGGCAAGAGCCTCCTCCGCCATTGCTACCGTGCTGACGAGATCGACGACGAAGCCTTGTCGTTCGAGCGCCGTGCGGACCATGGAAGCAAGGTCCGGTTCGTCTTCTACCAATAGGGTCCGCATGTCTTTTGCATGCCATGCAGGGTTAAGCCTGACAACTGCATGGCTACCAGCATCTATAGGCGCAGGTCAGGCAATGTTGTGGCAATGTCGCCGGGTTAGGCTGGCAGCGCCCCACTTCACACTTGCGACGGTTCGTTCAGGGCGTCGTCCAGTTCCTTTTCCAGCCGCACCTCTTCTTCCGCCTTGGGTTTGGAGAAGCGGGCAAGCAGCAGATAGGCGACGGGGGTGAGATAGAGGGTCGATATGGCGGCGAAGGAGAGGCCGCCGACAATGACCCAGCCCAGGGCGGCGCGCGCTTCGGCGCCGGCGCCCGAGGCCAGGACCAGGGGCACGCCACCGATGATCGTCGCCAGCATGGTCATCATCACCGGGCGCAGCCGGATATTGGAGGCCTCCTCGATGGCCTGCCGCACCGGCAGGCCCCTGTCGCGGAGCTGGTTGGCGAATTCGACGATGAGAATGCCGTTCTTGGCCATGATGCCGACCACCAGAACCAGCCCGATCTGGCTGAAAATATTGAGAGAACCGCCGGTGACCAGGATGGCGTAGAGCCCCGCTGCCAGCCCGAAGGGCACCGTGGTCATGACGATGATGGCGCTCCAGAAGCTTTCGAACTGGGCGGCCAGCACCAGCAGGATGATGACCAGGGCGAAGCCGAACGTGACGAAGAGCGCGTTATTGGCTTCGCCCAGCGTTTTCGCTTCCGCCAGCGGCAGGATGGACGTGCCTTCGGGCAGGAGAGGCGCGGCGATCCGCTGCAATTCGGCATAGGCGTCACCCAGGGCCAGACCCTCCTCGAGGCTTGCGGTAACGGTCACGGCGCGGCGCTGGGCCTCCCGGCGCAAGGAGGGCGGCACGGCGGATTCGGTGATGGTGGCGATGGTGGACATGGGCACGTAGCGGCCATCGCCGGTGCGCACGAAGAGGGTTTCGAGGTCGCGCGGATCGTTGACCGGATGGCTGGTCGAGACCAGGCGCACCGAATAGGAGGTGTCGTTGATGAAGATATTGCCCACCTGGCTGCCGTCGATCATCGCTTGCATGGTCGTGGCGAGGCCGTTGATGTCGATGCCCAGGGCGTCGGAGCGGGCGCGGTCCACAGTCAGGGTCAGCTGCGGCTGGGTCGTGTCGAAATTGACATTGACGCGGCCGAAGCGGCCATCCGCCTCCAATTGGTCGGCGATGTTCTCTGCGGTCTCGGCGAGCAGCGCATAATCGGAGCCGGCCACCGCGAATTGCAGGCCCGATCCGCCACCGCGAATGCCCAGGCTATTGCCTTGTCGTACCGAGGCGCGAACGCCGGGTACCTGGGTCATCAGGGTGCTGATCTCGGCGGCGATTTCCTGTTGGCTGCGGCTTCGCTCTTCCCAAGGCGCCAAAGTGAGGGTCATGTTGCCGCCCGTACCCCAGCCCGAAAGCACGAAAAGCGAGGTGGCCTCGCCGCTTTCGATATAGGGCTGGAGCATGGCTTCGACCTGGCCCAGGCGGGTGCGGACGAAATCCAGGCTGACCGTATTGGGCGCGAAGACGCCCACGCTGATCACCGAGCGATCTTCGGGCGGCGTCATTTCCTGGCGGATATTGCCGTAGACGAAGAAGGCCGAGCCGGCGAAGAGCGCTGCCACGAGCAGCACCACGACCGGATTGTGCAGGGCGAGGCGCAGCGTGGTGCGATAGACGCCGCCCACGCTCCTGCCGATGGCTCCGAATATGCCGCCATGGCCGCCCTTGCCGCCATCGTCCCGGAGCAGGCGCGATGCCACCATCGGCCCCATGGAGAGCGCGACGACGGAGGAGAGCAGCACGGCGATGGCCAGGGTGAAGCCGAATTCGCGGAAGAGCTGCCCGGTCTGGCCCTCGAGGAAGGAAAGGGGCACGAAGACGGCAGCGAGGGTGAGCGTGGTGGCGACGACGGCGAAGAACACTTCCTGCGTGCCCAGCACGGCGGCGGCCCGGGGGCCGGCGCCCATATGCTTGCGGCGCACGATATTTTCGAGCACCACGATGGCGTCGTCCACCACCAGGCCCGTGGCCAGCACCAGGGCCAACAGTGTGATGATGTTGAGCGAGAAGCCGGCGAGATACATGCCGGCCACCGCGCCCAGAAGCGCGATGGGCATGGAGATGGCCGGGACGATGACCGCGCGCCAGTCCAGCAGGAACAGGTAGATGATGACGATGACGGCGACCAGCGCGACGATCAGAGCGATCTCCACCTCGTGCAGCGCCCCCTGGATGAAGACGGCATCGTCGCTGGAAATTTGCACGCGGACGCCGGCGGGCAATGTCTGGTTGAGCGTGTCCACAGCGGCGTGAACGGCTTCCGAGATGGCGATGGTATTGGACTGGGCCTGGCGGACAATGCCGAGGCCGATGCCGGGCCGGCCATCGGCGCGGATGGCCGAGGTGCTGGCGGCCGCGTCGAAGACCACGCTTGCCACGTCTCCCAGCCGGGTCCGGTCGCGGATGATGAGATTCTCGAAATCCTCCGGCCGGGTGATTTCGGAAATGGCGCGTACCGAGATGTTCTGGTTGGGGCCATTGATGGAACCGGCCGGCGCGTCGAAGGCGATGGTGGCCAGGGCATTGCGCAGATCGGCGACGGTCAGGCCGCGGCTCGCGAGCTTGACCGGATCGACATCGATCTCGAAACTGGTCTGGCGGGTGCCGTAGACCTGCACCTCGGCCACGCCGTCAATGGCGCTCAGGCGCTCGGCCACGATATTTTCGACCACGTCGCTGAGTTCGGCCACGCTCAGCGTATCCGAGGTGACCGCGAGCTGCATCACCGCCTGCGCGTCGCTGTCGGCCTTGAAGATCATCGGCTCCTCGGCGTCGTCGGGCAAGCTCCGGGTCACCCGGCTCAACGCGTCGCGGACATCGGAGGTGGCGATGTCGAGATTGGTGCTTTCGGAGAATTCCAGCGTTACGCGGCTGCTGCCCACCGAGGATGAGGAGGAGATGGCGGCGACGCCCTGGATGCGGGCCACGGCCCCCTCCACGATCGCGGTGATTTCGCGGTCCACGGTTTCGGAAGCAGCGCCGGGAAAGCTGGTGGAGATGGACAGGACCGGCCGCTCGACGCTGGGCAGTTCGCGCACTTCGATGGCGAGCAGGGCGGCAAGGCCCGCTACCATGATCAGCGCATTGATGACCACGGCCATGACCGGCCGCCGCACGAAGAGCGTGGCCAGGGCGCCACCGCGTTCATTCTTGCCGGCGATGGACATGGCGGCGTCTCCCTATCTGTTGGCGGACGGGGTTCGGGTGACCTGCCGTGCCTCTTCGGCGCCCGGGCCTTCGAGGACATTGACCGGCATGCCTTCGCTCAATTGCAGGATGCCCTCGGTGATGATGACATCGCCGGGGGCGAGATCGGCGCGGACCAGGACGCCGTCGCTGTTGCGCTGGACGATCTCGGCCATGACCCGGGTGGCAGCGCCATCCTGGTATTTCCAGACATAGGAACCCTCGGCGGACCACAGGACCGCCAGGGGATTGACCGTCGGATAGTTTTCGCCCGGAAAGCCCAGCGCGACGGAAAAGCTCATGCCCGAACGCAGGGCATTGTCCGGATTGGGAATTTCGGCCTGTACCTGCAATGTGCGGCTGGCGGGGTCGATGCGGTTGTCGATGGCCGAGATGTCGCCGGTGAAATCGCGGCCGGGCAGGGAGACGGCGCTGACACTGACCGGCATGCCGGGGCGGATCTGCGCGGCGTAGCGTTCCGGCACCCAGAAATCGATGAGAATGGAGGACGTATCGTCGATCGTGGTGATGGCGGTCTGGGCGGCGATGTAATTGCCGGGCGTGACGCGGATAAGGCCGACCGAGCCGGCAATGGGGCTGGTAATGGTCCGGCGCTCCAGCGCCAGTTCGGCATTGCGCAGCGCTAGTTGGGCATTGGCATGGGCCAGTTCGGCCGCAGCGAGGGCGGTGCCGGCGACCACGTTGGAATTGGCCAGGCCCGTGGTGCGCGCCAGGGTGGCCGCCGCGTCCTCGGCGGCGAGCACGGCCCTGTCATATTCGATCTGCTCCGCCGCCGAATCGAAGCGGGCAATGACGTCGCCCGCATCCACCATCTGACCCGGCCGCACCAGCACTTCCGCCAGAGTGCCGGCGCTGGCCGCCATCACGGTGACGGAGCGGGCGGGCGTGCCCTCGCCGATGGCGTTGAGCGTATCGTTGATGGTGGCGCTGGCCACCGCCGCCGTCACCACATTGGTCACGCGGCCGGCAAAACCGCCCATGCGGGGACCGCCCGAGCCGGTGCCGGCTTCGGTCTGCGTCGAAGGGCCGAAGGGCAGCACGATCCCCACCCGGGCCAAGGTGTCGGGCGCACCGGGCACGAGAAACAGCCAGGCAATGCCGGCGGCAAGGAGAATGACGAGCGAGGCCAGGAATTGCCGGATCAAGCCAAACCTCTGGAACGGTTTCGAAACGTGGATGACAGGTTCGTGCGGAACCTAGCAGCGGCGGACGGGGAACGACATTACAAAACAGTAATATCGCAAAGCCTTGACCTAAAGACGTTCTGCCCGAGCAAAACCCCTCCGCTCCGAGCCTCTAGCGCCTCATACGAAAGAATCTGATTAACACACTTGAGTTAAGTTAATGGGGTCCGCATAGTCCGTCACATGATCGTCGCAAATGGCCTTGGAGGGTCAGGCTGCGGGCGGTCGTGGAGAGGAAAGACCAATGACACGTTTGACTCGGCGAACTTTTATCGCTTCGGTGCCGCCCCTCTTGGCGGCGACCCAGATTCCCGCCTGGGCGGCTCCGGCCTCCAATCTGGATTTGATTGCGGCTCAGAAGGGTGAGCCCGCCATCGTCAAGCTCTACCGCCAGCTCGAGCGCCTGACGTCAACCGTCACGCTCATGACCACCGGTGCCCATCCGGACGACGAGCCCAGCGGCATGCTGGCGGCCTTGCGCCATGTCTATGGCATTCATCCCGTGCTCTATTGCATCACTCGCGGCGAGGGCGGCCAGAACGCCATCGGCCCCGAACGCGGCTCGGTGCTCGGTGTGCTGCGCACCCGCGAAATGACCGAAGCCTCTCGCGCGCTCGATGCCTCGCTGGCCTTTGGCGGCCAGGGGCATCACGACAGCGTGCACGATTTCGGTTTCTCCAAGGATCCGAACCAGACGATCGACCGCTGGGGCCGCGACCGCGTCATCGAGCGCATGACCTGGGCGTTCCGCTATTACCGCCCGGACGTGATCATGAACTGCTTCCTCGATGTGGGCGGGCAGCATGGTCATCACCGCGCCGCCAATGTCGCAACCTTCGTGACTGCCGAGATTTCCGGCAATCCGGACGAATTCCCCAATCAGATCGCTGCCGGGCTCAAGCCCTGGAGCGTGCCGAAGATTTACCAGCCCGCATGGGGTGGTGGTGGCGGCGTCTATGACGACGAAACCCCGCCGCCGCCGCAGACGCTGGTGGTGCGTGCGCCGGAACGCGACCCGATCTCCGGCGCGACCTTCCCGCAGATGGGCGAATGGTCCCGTTCCTGCCACCTGACCCAGGGCATGGGCTCCTGGCGCCCCGATCCGCAGACCGAATGGCCGCTGAACCTGAGCTGGGCCGCCAATGGCGAAGCCGGCCGGCAGGAAGAGGATATTCGCGACGGCTTGATCGCCACGGTTGGTCACATCGCCGAGCTCGATGGCATGCCGGCTTCGGCAGCGGATGCTCTGCGCAATGCACATGGTCTCATCGAGGAAGCCATTTCCGACTACGGCGACCCGGTCGCGGTGACCGGGAAACTGGTCGAAATCGGCAAGGCGATTGCCGAAGCCCGCGCCAACCTGCCCGAGGAGCTGGAATTGCAGGCCGGACATCGCCTTGATCGCAAGATCAAGGAAGTCGACCTGGCGCTGGCGACTGCCGCTGGCATGCATATCCGGGCCTTCACCGATGGCGGCGATCTGCGCCCGGGCCAGGACATCGTGGTCAAGACCATCGTCGACGCCCCGGACAATATCACCGTCGAAGCCGTTGCGGTCGTGGCCCGCGAGGGGATCAGCAGCGAGGAGACCGAAGACGGCGTCAAGGTCAGCATCGCCGCTGATGCCGAGCTCACCAATCCGCTCAACGAGCAGTTCGATCCGCTCGGGGGCAATGGCGATGCCTATGTGCAGCTCACCGCCGACATCAATGGCTACAAGGCGGTGCTGGACATCGACCTCGAAGACGCGCTGCGCGTCCTGCCGGAAGCCTCACTTGAGCTCAAGCCCGATGCCGTGGTGTTCAATACCGAAACGGAGATCGTTCCGGTGGAGATGACCGCCGTGGTGTCCGGCGCGACCACTGCCGATCTCGATTTCAACCTGCCCGAAGGCTGGTCGATGACGGCGATGGGGGAAACCGGCGCGGAAGCCGGCACGTTTGAGCTGGCGCCGCCGGCGGAACTCGGCACCGAGCGCATCACCATCGCGCCCAAGCTGCTCGACAAGCAGGCCTATGCCATCAATGTGTTCTCCTATCCCCATATCGGGCGTTCGGTCGTGCCGACAGAAGTGGCCGTCCCGGTGCAATCCGTCGGCGCGCTGATCCCGGAAGGAAAGATCGGCTATATCGGGGGCGGTAACGACAATGTCGCCACCTGGCTCAAGCGGCTGGGCGTAGCCCTGACCGAACTGAGCCCCTCGGACATGGAAGCGGGTGCCTATCGCGATCTCGATACCCTGGTCGTGGGCATCTTCTCCTTCGGACGTCGTTCCGATCTGGTCGCGGCGCTGCCGGGCGTGCATGAATGGGTGAAGAATGGCGGTCACCTGGTGACGCTTTATCACCGGCCTTCGGATGGCTGGAACACCGACACGGTGCCTTTGGCCTATCTCAAGATCGGCACGCCATCGATCCGTTACCGCGTGACCGATGCCAATGCGCCGGTAACGGTGCTCGAGGCCGATCATCCGCTGCTCAATTATCCCAATGTCATCACCGAAGAAGACTGGGCCAATTGGGACAAGGAACGCGGTCTCTACTTCGCCTCCGAATGGGATGAGGTCTATAAGCCCCTGCTCGCCATGAGCGATGCGGGTGAAGAGCCGCTGACTGGGTCACTGCTTTCCGCCGAGATCGGCGAAGGCCGCCATACCCATACCAGCCTCGTCCTGCACCACCAGCTGGACAAGCTGACCCCGGGCGCCTTCCGGATCATGGCCAATCTGATCCAGCCGGCCAAGCGCTGAGCCAGGCTTCCGGCCCGCGGCAACCTCCCGTCGCGGGCCGTTTAGGCCGCGCATCGATAGCGGCAAAGGCCTCCGATCCTCTCCGGGATCGGGGGCCTCTTCTTGTTATGAAACGTCGTTTGAAGCTTTGGGCGAACAATAGCCCTCAGGGTGAGGTCTATTGGTGCTTCCGCGGAACTTGAAACGGCCTACGAAGCCGGATCATCCGCCGGCGCGATCCGCTGCGGCCGCCTCCGATCCAGCCGTGCAGTCAGGGCGAGGGCGAAAAGGATGACGGCGATGCCGACCAGCGTGGTCCAGGCCGGTACTTCGCCGAAGGCAAGATAGCCGGCCAGGCTGGCCATGACGATGGACAAATAGCCCAGCGGCGCCAACACATTGGCGGGTGCGGACTGATAGGCGCGCAGATAGCAATATTGCGCGATCTGGGCGATCACGCCGATGCCGAGCAGGAGGGGCCAGGAATGCGGTGCAACCGGTTGCCAGGCGATGGCGGCGGGGATGGCGGTGAAAAGCGTGATGCCGATTGTATAGAACACCATCAATATGGTGGTGTTCTCGTCCTTGAGGGCGCGCGTCTGCACCGTGGCCAGCGAACCGAAGAGGACGGCGGCCAGGGCCGCCAGGATGCCGGCGCTCCAGGCCACTTCGCCCGGCGCCACCATGATCAGGACGCCGGCAAAGCCTATGGCCGCGCCGACCCAGCGCCAGGGCCCGGAACGCTCGCCCAGCATGAATGTCGCCAGGGCCAGCACGACCAGCGGCCGCATGAAGCCGATGGCATTGGCCAGTGCCAGGGGCAGGGCGGTCAGCGCGGCGAAATTGGCATTGAGCGCTGCCGTATTGCAGAAGACGCGGAAGGCATGGCGGCCCCATTGCCGGGTTTGCCGCAGGGCGTGCCGATGCCGCCAGGCCATGGGCAGCACGCTGACCAGGCCGACGAGGGAGCGGATGAACACCATCTGCACGGCCGGATAGTCGGCGCCGCCGAGCTTGACCAGGACGGTCATGATCGTGACCAGGCTCATGTCGCATAGCAGCCAGGCCATGCCGATATTGGGCGCGGCGGCTTTGGACATATCAGGCTGGCTGCAGCAGGTTGGCCATGATGCGGAAGGCGCCGGGCACCAGACGGTCGAGCTGATGATGCAGGACAAGGCTGGTATGGGTGTGGCGACCTCCGCCGATTTCGGCGGAGAGCAGGGACCCGGTCAGCGGCTCCTCACCGGCATCGTTCATGGCGAGCAGAGGTCTGTAGACCTCATCCCATTCCGACGCGAAATAGAGACCACGCTCCTTGTCCCAGCCGGCAAAATCTTCTGCCGTGACGCGGTTCGGTCCCCTCAGCAACTTATGGTCGGGTTCCAGCAGCGTCACCGCCGCCATCGGATCGGTCACCCGCCAGCGCAGCGAGGGCGAGCCGATGACCAGGCGCCGTGCCGGCGTGCGGTCCGGATCCCAGCCATCGCTGGGGCGATGATAAAGGGTCACGAGGTGGCCACCGGCTTCGACCCAGTCGCGCAGCCGCGCATTGGAGGCGGCAAGGTCGGGGCGGTTGCCATAGGCGAAGATGCCGACGACGATCGTATCCAGATCGGCCAGGCTGCCGCCGAGCGCTTCGGCATCGAGGATGGTCGGGCGAGCACCCATGCGCTCCAGCCAGTGGCCGACCCGGTCGCTGCCGCCGCCGATATAGCCGATACGCGCATCGGGCAGGCTGAGATCGAGCGCCAGCACGTCCAGGCTCAGCGGGCGCACAAAGCGCGTGCGGCCGATATGCGGATAGGCAATGGGGGTCACCACATGGGCCAGGCGGCCATCGACCGCAACCGGCAGGCTATGGCGGCCGGCCTGCAGGTCCGGTCCGGCGGCCAGCACGATTTCGGTGCCTTGCCGTTCCAGTGCCAGGCCGGCGGGCGTGTCGAGGGTGAGCCGGGCCGCATCGATCCCGGGCTTGGTCGCGACCACATACCGGCCCCGGGCCGGAAGCGGCAGGATGATGGCTTCCGGTGAGAGGCGCAGCGCGTGCGGCGGCGCAACTTGCAGCGGTTCCTCTGTATCCACCATGAAGGCGACGTGCTCGCCGCCGAATTCGGCACGTACCATCACCGAGAGCGCGCCGTTGCCGCCCAGGCTCTGCCAATCCGGCGCGAAGCTATTGGTGACAGGCGCGTCGGCGCGGACCCGGATCGGCAGGACGAGCTGCGAATCAGACATTCGATGCGGCTCGATCGGTTCGAGCAGGTCGTTTGTCATCGGCTCGACGGTGATGGTTTCGGCCAGGCCCGGCTCCGCCTCCACGATCAGCTCGAGCGCGGCACCGGGGACGATGTCGGCGGATGAGAGGCTCGCCATGATGCGGATATTGGCGGCAGAGGCCATGGCGGCGTCGATCTCGGCCAGCTTGCGGGTGAGGCGATGGCCATCCAGGGCGAGAGCCGTATCACTCATCCGGTCCTGGGCCGCCCGGATGGCGCGCCGTGCGCCGGCCAGATTGTCCAGAACTTTGCCAGCGTCCGGAAAGGCGGCCAGCGCGGCTGCCAGGGCCGCGTCGGCCTCGGTCAGTTCCTCAAGGTCCGCGAGATCCGCGAGGCAGTTCGGCAGGCCCTGGCCGATGGCATTCTCGGGCTTGCCGCCCACCAGGTGCAGCGCCCAGGATTGCTCGGCGGGGTGCAGCCAATGGCCCATGTCCTGGCTGCCGTGGCCGGCACGGGAAATCTCGCCGAGCCGATCATAGGGCAGGCCGGTGGCCGGGTCGGCGCCTAGCGCCCGGATATAGGTGGTGGCCGGGGGCGGCGGCACCTCGTCGTCATAATAGCCATTGCTGCCACCCGACCAGGCCGGCAGGTAATATTTGGCGACTTTCCAGGGGCGCAATCCCTCGGCGGCGTGTTCGGGAAAGGCGGTTGGATCGGCGGTCATGGCCAGGGCGGCTTCGGCCGCCTGGGTCATGGCGCGATGGTGGCCGTGCTGCCCGGGTACGTCGAGAAAGGTGGGGATGACGATATCGGGGCGGAATTGCCGATAGGCGCGGACCAACCGTTCGAGCGTCCGCTCTTCGCCCCAGCGTGCCAGCGTGTCCGGGCCGGATTTGGAAAAGCCGAAATCATGCACCGGATCGTCCGGCCCGTGGCCGAGCCAGGCGATATCGGCATCGATGGCGCGGGCGGCCTCTTCCATCTCGCGCGACCGCAAAACGCCCAGCGCGCCGCCGCGTTCGGGGCCGAGAATGTTCTGGCCGCCTTCGCCGCGCGTCGAGCAGGCGATCACGATGCGCATGCCGTGCTGGTGGCGCAGGGTCGCCAGCATGCCGTTCTGCTCGTCATCGGGATGCGCGCCGGTATTCATCACGGTGAGCGGCGAGCCCAGCCGGCCCAGGGCGTGGCGAAAGGCGACGAGGTGGGGTGTGGCGGCCTGGCGGCGGAGTCGGTCGCGGCTGGAAAGCATCAGCACATCTCCGGATCGGGAATAGGAAGGTCAATTGGCCGGATCGGCAACGCTGAGATGGGGCGAGACGGTGTCGAGCAGCGGCAGGGCGGCCGCGCCCAGGGCGGCGGTCAATTGCCCGGTCTGTCCGCGCAGCACCCGGGGCAGCGAGCGTTGCAGGCGCGTGGCGACGGAGACCGGCAGGGGATCGAGCGCGGCGATCACCGCATTCAGCACCGAATCGGGCAGGCCGCCGCCAAAGATCACCGTTTCCGGATCGAAGATGTTTTCAAGCATGGCGACGGTCGGGGCCAGGTGATCGGCGGCCAGGGCGATCCAGTCCTTGAGGGTCTGGTTGTTCTCGTCGTGCAGTTTCTGGATGTCTTCGACCGTGGCGGCATAAATGCCGGCCATGGCCAGCCGCTCGCGCAGGGCGAAGACGGAAACGAAGCGTTCCAGCGCGCCAGCGGGTCCGTAAATGCCCTTGCCCTTGCGCGGCGTCAGCCCGATATGGCCGATTTCGCCGGCATTGCCGAAGGCGCCGCGCACCGGTCTTCCGTCCTGGATGACGCCCAGGCCCAGCCCGACGCCGAAATAGAGATAGCAGAAATTGCCCAATTGCCGGCCGGCGCCGTAGAGCCGTTCGCCGACCACGGCGGCGGTGGCGTCGTTTTCCACAACTACGTGCTGGCCCGTCGCCTTGGCGAAAAGCGGGGCGGGGTCCACGCCGGTCCAGCCGGGCAGGGTGGCCGGACCTACCGAGCTCATGCCTTCGATCTCGAAGGGGCCGGGCATGACCACGCCGATGCCCAGGAGCTTGCTGCTATCGGCGCCGAGCGTGGTCTGCAATTGGCGCACTTGGCTGGCCGCCAGCTCTGGCACCGCATCGGGTCCCGGGTCTGCGAGGGCGACGATGGACTGGCCGCGAACGCCCCCGGACAGGTCCAGCAGCACGGTGACCATATGATCCGCCGCGACCTCGATGCCGGCGGTCAGCGGTCCATTGGGATTGACAGCGAACTGGATGGGCGGCTGGCCGCGGCCGGAGCGGAGCCGGCCCAGCTCGATGAGCAGGCCTTCTTCCAGCAATTCCTCGACGATATTGGCCACGGCCTGGGGTGTCAGCTGGGCGCGCCGGGCAATTTCAGTGCGGCCCAGATGCTCGTGCATGCGTATGACTTCGAGCACCACACGCCTGTTGTGGGCGCGGTTGCGCTCGGGGTTGGAGCCGATGGCGACGCGCTGGCGTAGGGTTCGCTTGCTGCGACTGTTCACTGTCCGGCCCTCCAACCTCACGCTTATACGACGTGGAGAAACCAGACTAGCCGCGAAACAGAATAACTCAAGTAGATTATTTTATTGACAAGCCGGTGTCGCATATCTCACGCTGAGGACGGATTGGCGGTCGTGCGCCTGTCTCGCACCAGAGATTGCCGTCGCAAAAAGGCGATGGCTCAAACGGAGGGATTAATGTTCACCAAGGCAAAGATGGCCGGGCTCGCAGCCGGCGTTAGCTTGTTGGCGCTGGGCTCCGCCCAGGCGGTGGAAATCGAATATTGGCAATATGTCTTCGACAGCCGCGTCCAGGCGATGGACAAGCTGATCGAGAATTTCGAGGCGGCCAACCCCGACATCACCGTCAAGCACACCACCTTCCCCTATGCCGATTACCAGACCCGCGTCGTCGCGGCCAAGGTTGCCGGCCAGGGCCCGGACGTGGTGCAGCTCTTCTACGGCTGGACCGACCAGTTCGTGAACGGCGGCCTGATCAAGCCGCTGGACCCGGCCGTGTTCCCGCATGAGGAAATCGAAGCCGACTTCTTCCCGATCGTGTCGGCGATGAAGCGTGGCGACGATTATTACGGCCTGCCGACCGCCGTGCGGTCACTGGCGCTGTTCTACAACAAGGCCCTCTTCGAGGAAGCCGGCGTCGAGCCCCCCGATACGCTCGACGAGCTGCTGGCGGCCGCCGAAGCCACCACCAAGCGCGATGGCGGCGGCAATATCACCACGGCCGGCATCACGCTGGACATGGCTGGCCAGGACCACCATTGGTGGCGCGAAGACCTGGTGCGTCAGTTCGGTGGCGCGCCCTACGACGCCGACGGCAATGTCGCCTATGACGACGAGGCCGGTGCCGCTGCGCTGAAGTTCTATACGGATCTCCAGACCGAGCATAATGTCGGCCTGGTCGGCTTCATGGACGAGGGCCAGGCCGCATTCCGCGCCGGCATGGCGGCGATGACCATCGACGGCACGTTCCGTCTCGGCGCCTTCGCCAACAACCCGTTCGAATGGGGCGTTGTCGAGCTTCCGGCCAATGCCGACGGCCTGCGCTCGAACTATTCGAGCTATTTCGCCAATGCCATCGGCGCGACCGCCGAAGGTGAAGAGCTCGAAGCCGCCCAGAAGTTCCTTGCCTACATTTCCTCGCCGGAAGCGATGGAAATCTGGCTGGAAACCGTTGGCGAGCTGCCGGCCCGCCGCGACGTGGCTCTTACCGAGACCAACCTGGCCGACCCGATCCTCGGGCCGTTCCTCAAGGGCCTCGAATACGCGCATACCACCCAGTTCTACGATGAGGCTGCCCAGCGCCAGACCGCGATCGACATGGTCAATCGTGTCCTGCTCGAAGGTCAGTCCATCGAGGACTCGCTGGCCCAGGCCGCTCAGGCCGAACAGGCGATCATCGACGCCGGCCGCCAGTAAGCCTAACGTCAAACAATCGGTCGGTGGCGGCGTCGTGCCGCCACCGGTCGTCTGCTTCCCAAGGAGCGATCATGGCGTCGGCAAACGCAACCTCCCCCGCAGGCCCGTCTCGCTTCTGGGATCGCCTGAATATCAGCACCAAACGTGTGATCTGGGCCTGGGCCTTCCTGGCTCTCCCCATTCTCTTCTATGCGGGCATCCGCTTTTATCCCACCTTCCAGGCCTTCTGGCTGTCCCTGACCAATTGGGACCTGCTGCGCCCGGCCCAGTTCATCGGCTTTGCGAACTACGAGAAGATGTTCGCCGATCCGATGTTCTGGAAAGTGTTCCAGAACACCTTCCTCTATCTCATCATCGGCACGCCGGTGAGCCTCGTGATCTCCTTCGTGATCGCCTATTATCTCGATCGCGTCCGCTTCATGCACGGCTTCATCCGCGCCCTTTATTTCCTGCCCTTCCTGACCACGGCTGCGGCCATGGGCTGGGTCTGGCGCTGGTTCTATCAGCCCGTGCCCATCGGGGTGATCAACGGTTTCCTCGCCTCCATCGGCATCGCCCAGCAGCCGTTCCTGCGCTCGGTCGATCAGGCTTTGATCTCGATCCTGATCCCGGCGATCTGGGCGGGCCTGGGCTTCCAGATCATCATCTTCATGGCCGGCCTGCGCGCCATCCCCAATACGTTCTACGAAGCGGCGCGCATCGACGGCCTCGGTGACGGGGCGATCCTGCGCAAGATCACCATTCCGCTGCTCAAGCCCACGACGGTCTTTCTGGTCGTGTTCTCCTCGATCGGCTTCCTGCGCATTTTCGATCAGGTCTACAACATGACCACCAATGATCCCGGCGGGCCGCTCAATTCGACCAAGCCGCTGGTGCTCATGATCTATCAGACCGCCTTTTCCTCCTACCAGATGGGCTACGCGGCCGCGCAGACCGTGGTGCTGTTCACCATCCTGCTCATCGTCTCGCTGCTCCAGCTCTATGTGCTGAGGGAAAAGAAATGACCGCCACCACGACCGCATCCACCGAATTGGCGGCCAATCGTCGCGATATCCGCCCCGGCCGCATCATCGCCTGGACCCTGCTGTTCATCGGCGGGCTGATCATGATCACCCCGCTGCTCTTCATGTTCTCGACCTCGCTCAAGACCTCGGGCCAGGTCTATGATCTGCGCCTCATCCCGGCGGCGCCGACGCTGGACAATTACGTCCGGGTGCTGAGCGATGGCCGCTTCATGCAGTGGTTCTTCAATTCCACTTTCATCGCGCTCACCGTCACGCTCTCCAATGTCTTCTTCGACAGCCTTGTTGGCTACACGCTGGCCAAATTCGAGTTCCGGGGGCGCTATTTCATCTTCCTCGCCATTCTCTCGACCCTGATGATCCCCACCGAAATGCTGGTGATCCCCTGGTACCTGATGTCGAGCCAGCTCGGCTGGATCGATAGCTATTGGGGCATCATGTTCCCCGGCCTGATGACGGCCTTCGGCACTTTCCTCATGAAGCAGTTCTTCGAAGGCGTGCCCAACGACTTCCTGGAAGCGGCGCGGGTGGATGGGCTCAACGAGTTCACCATCTGGTGGAAGATCGCCATGCCCATGGTTGTCCCGGCCATTTCGGCCTTGGCCATCTTCACCTTCCTGGGCAATTGGACCGCGTTTTTCTGGCCGCTGATCGTCACCACCTCCAAGGAGCTCTATACGCTGCCCGTGGGCATTTCGAGCTTCTCGGCTGAATCCTCCATCCAGTGGGAATTGATCATGACCGGCGCGGCGCTGGGCACCATTCCCACGCTTCTGGTCTTCCTGGCCCTGCAGCGCTTCATCGTGCGCGGCGTCATGCTGGCCGGCCTCAAGGGTTGATCCATGACCGATCCACGTCTGTCCGATAAGTCGGTCTTTCCCGACCCCGTCTATAAGCAAACCGTCCTGGCGCCATTGTTCGATGGCGCCAAGGACCACCATGTCGAAGGTTTTCGCGCCATCGACCGCGCGCATCTGGTGATGCTGGCCGAGACCGGCATTCTCGATGCAGCCCAGGCGCGCGATATCGCCAAGGCGCTCGACAGCATCGATGCCGAGATCGATCCGGCACGGCTCGTCTATACCGGTGAGGTGGAGGACTTCTTCTTCCTTATCGAAAAGGAGCTGAAAAAGCGCGTCGGCCCAGATCTGGGCGGGCGCCTGCACACGGCCCGCTCCCGCAACGATATCGACCATACCCTGTTCAAGCTGGGTCTGCGCGAGCGGCTCAATGTGCTGATCGGCAAGGCCCTGGCCCTGCATACGGCGCTGATCGAAGCGGCTGAACGGGAAAAGGACACGTTGATCGTGGCCTATACCCACGGCCAGCCGGCGCAGCCCACCACGTTCGGCCATTACCTCTCGGCCATCGTCGAATTCGTCGGCCGCGATATCGAGCGCCTGTTCGAGGCCTACAGGATCGTCGATCTCTCCCCCATGGGCGCGGCGGCGATCACCACCACCGGTTTCCCCACAGACCGGGCTCGCGTTGCGGACCTGCTCGGCTTTGCCGCGCCCCTGCAGAATTCCTATTCCTGCATTGCCGGGGTCGACTACATCACCGCCACCTATTCGGCCATGGAGCTGATGTTCCTGCACCTGGGCCGTCCGATCCAGGATTTCCAGGTCTGGACCAGCTTCGAGGTCGGGCAGATCTACGTGCCCAATGCGCTGGTGCAGATTTCCTCGATCATGCCGCAGAAGCGCAATCCGGTGCCGATCGAGCATCTTCGCCATCTGGCGAGCCAGACCTATGGGCGGGCGCAGGCCATGCTCACGGTGATGCACAATACGCCCTTCACCGACATGAACGACAGCGAGGGCGAGACCCAGTCCATGGGCTATCAGGCCTTTGACAGCGCCTATCGCGTGCTCGATCTGCTGGCGGCCCTGGTGGCGCAGATCCGTATCGATCCGGCGCGGGTGCGGGCTAATATCAGCCGCTCCTGCATCACCATTACCGAGCTGGCCGACAGCCTGGTGCGCCGGGAAGGCCTGTCCTTCCGCGAGGGCCACGAAATCGCCGCTGCCGTTGCCAAGGCCGTCGTGGCCATGGGCGGCGATCTGGGCCGCGATGGCTACGCGCCCTTCGCCGATGCCTTCGAAAAGGCCACCGGCCGCAAGCCGGGTCTGGACCAGGCCAGTTTCGCCGAAATCGTCTCGCCCGAGTACTTCGTGGCCGTGCGCACCCGCTATGGCGGCCCGGCGCCCGAACCACTGGGCGCGGCCATTGCCGGCTACAGAAAAGACGCGGCCGATCTCGCCGCCCGACACGACAATCTGCTGCGCCGCCAGGCCGATGCCGCGCGCATGCTCAAAGAGCGTTTCGACGCATTGAAGGGGAAAGCCTGATGGCCAAGATCGAACTCCAGGGCCTGGTCAAGGCCTATGGCAATACCCGCGCCGTGCACGGCATCGACCTCACCATCGAGGATGGCGAATTCGTCGTCTTCGTCGGCCCCTCGGGCTGCGGCAAGTCCACCACTTTGCGCATGATCGCGGGCCTCGAGGATATTTCCGGCGGCGTGCTCAAGATCGGCGATGAGGTGGTCAACCAGCGCGAGCCCAAGCAGCGCAACATCGCCATGGTGTTCCAGAACTACGCCATCTATCCGCATATGACCGTGGGGCAGAATATCGGCTTTGGGCTTTACACGTCCAAGCTCTCCAAGGCCGAAAAGCAGAAGCGCATCGAGGAGACCGGCAAGATTCTCGGCCTCGAAAAGCTGCTGGATCGCCGTCCGGCCGCGCTTTCCGGTGGCCAGCGTCAGCGTGTCGCCATCGGCCGCGCCATGGTGCGCGACCCCGTGGCCTTCCTCTTCGATGAGCCGCTCTCCAATCTCGATGCGCAATTGCGCAGCCAGATGCGCATGGAGATCAAGAGCCTGCATCGCCGGCTGGGCACTACCATCGTCTATGTGACGCATGACCAGGTCGAAGCCATGACCATGGCCGACAAGATCGTGGTGATGCGCGAGGGCAATATCCTGCAGGTCGGCACGCCCACCGATCTCTACGAAAACCCGGTGGACGTGTTCACCGCCCGCTTCATCGGCAGCCCGTCCATGAACATGATGGAAGCCGATCTTACCGGTGGCAATCTGGCCATCGAGGGCGTGACGGTCTCAGGCCTCAGCCTGCCTACCCATGAGGGCAAGGTTATTGTCGGCATCCGCCCGCACGATCTGGTGGTCGGCGAAGGCAATGGCGCCGGCCTCAGCGGTTCCGGATTGGTCGAGGCCGTCGAGCCGCTGGGTTCGGAAACCCTGGTCCATCTCATGCTCGGCAAGACGCTGGTGACGGCCACGGCGCCCGGCCGCGTCGTTCCGGCCATCGGCAGCACGGTCGCGGTGCGGGCCGAGGCCGGCGCGCTTTACCTCTTCGACGCCGCCAGCGAAAAGGCTCTGGGTCGCGCATGAGGTCGTCACCATCCAAGGCCAGGGCTGTTCTCAGCCTTGGCCGCATCTATTGCGACCTGGTGTTCCGGGGCCTCGACGGCATGCCGCAATTGGGGCGCGAGCTGTTCGCGCGCGATTTCGCCATGACGCCGGGCGGCGGCGCCTTGATCACGGCGGCGCATCTGGCCGCGCGAGGCCGTCCCTCGGCATTGCTCGCCCGCTTCGGCACCGATTCCCTGTCGGCCGCGCTGGCCGGCGAGATCGAGGCGCTGGGGCTCGACCTGCAATTTCTCGACCGGCACGAAACCGCCGGCCCGCAGCTCACCGTGGTCATGGTCAACGACAATGATCGCGCCTTCCTGTCCCGTCGGGCGGGGCATGCGCGACCGGCCAGCTTCGAGCGCGCTTTGGCCTGGCCCGAGGCGGGGCACCTGCATATCGCCGAATATGCCACGCTCCACGAAATGCGCGACGCCATCAGCGCGGCCAAGGCCAATGGCCTCAGTGTGTCGCTCGATCCGAGCTGGGACGACGAGCTTATCCGCGATCCGATGTTCTTCGAGCGCACCGCCGGCACGGACATCTTCATGCCCAATATGGAAGAGGCCCATGCCCTGACCGGCGTCGGCGACCCGGAAGCGGCCTTGGCGGTCCTGGCGCGCCATTTCCCCGTCGTCGCGCTCAAATGCGGCGCCGATGGCGCGCTTCTGGCCATGGATGGCACCATCACCGCCCGGCCGAGCCCCAAGGTCGATGTCGTGGACACGACCGGCGCGGGCGATGCCTTCAATGCCGGCTTCCTCGATGCCTGGCTCGATGGCGCGGGGCCCGATCAATGCCTCACCGCCGCCATCGGCGCCGGGTCGCGCTCCGTCCAGGCCTCCGGCGGCACCGGCAGTCTCGCCTCGGCATAATTCTCTCAAAAGGCGTCCGCGCCATTGCTATCGGTATGAACAAGCCAGATTTTCGTGTCTTCCCATCTCCTGCCGCAATCGCTGATGCCGTGGCAGCCTATCTCGCCGAGCGCCTGACCGCTCAGCCGGCCACCCGTCTTGGCCTGGCCACCGGCAATACTTTCGTGCCCATCTATGCGCGCCTGGTGGCGCGCTACCGGGCCGGCGGTTTTTCCTTCGCCCGGGCGGCCAGCTTCAATCTCGATGAATATGTCGGCCTGCCTGCCGGCCATCCGGCCTCGTTCCGGGCCTATATGCAGACGCATCTGTTCGACCATGTCGATCTGCCGGCCGGAAAGGGCGCCCTGCCGGGCGTCGAGGGCGATATCGAAGCAGCCTGCCAGGCCTACGAAGCCGCGATCGGATCCGAGGGCGGTATCGACCTGCAAATGCTCGGCATCGGCCGCAATGGCCATATCGGGTTCAACGAACCCGGCTCGCCCTTCGATAGCCGCACCCGCCAGGTCGATCTGGCGCCCTCGACGCGGGAGGCCAATAAAGGCGATTTTCCGGCCGGGGAAGTGGTGCCGCCCACGGCGGTGACCATGGGCATCGGCACCATTCTCGAGGCCCGGGAAATCGTCCTCGTCGCCATCGGCGCCGCCAAGGCGGAAGCGCTGGACCGGGCCTTCCGGCAGGAGGCCAGCCCCGATTGCCCGGCTTCGGCCCTGCAGAGCCACGGCCGGGTCATCATTTTCTGCGATTCCGAAGCCGCCGGCGCGCTGGCCTGAGGGCCCGTTCAGCGCGCCGCGCCGGGCAGGGAGCCCCGGATCAGTACGGGCATGTCCACCAGGGCCGGCCTGGGCGATGGCGCCAGCAGCAATTCGATGGCCTTGCGCCCCATGGCTTCGTGCGGCAGGCCGATCGTGGTCAGGCCGGGCCGCAGATAGGATGCGATCTCGTCATTGTCGAAGGAGACGAGGCCGACATCCTGGGGAATGCGCAATCCGGCCTCGGCCAGGGCCTGATAGGCGCCAAAGGCCAGCCGGTCGTTGAGGCAGAGCAGGGCGCGGGGCTTCTGCCGGGCCAGCAATTGGCGAGTCAGGTCATAGCCATAGCCCGGCTCCCAGTCCCAGGAACTCAGTTCCGCGGCGAAATCCAGCCCCGCTTCGGCCATGGCGTCGCGGATGCCGGCAAAGCGGCGGGAAATGGCTTCCGAGCGGAAGAGCCCGGCTTCCTCGTTGGCATTGTGCCCCAGCAGCACGATCCCCTCGCCGATCCCGGCCCGTACCAGCAATTCGACGGCCATGCGGCCGCCTCTATATTCGTCGGGCAGGACGGAGACGGGAAAGCGCGCGCTCGTGCCGTTGAGCATGACCGTCGGAATGGTGATGGCGATATCGGGCACGAAGACTTCGCGGGCGCGCATGGCGGCGAAGATCAGCCCGTCCACCTGGCGGTCCAGGGCCGCCTCGACCGCCTGGATTTCGCGCGCCGGCTCGCCCCCGGTTTCCAGCACCAGCATGACATGCTTGGCGGCTTCCGCGCCGGCCAGTGCCCCGCGAATGAGCCCGCTGGCGAAACGGGTGGTGGCGACATAGTCGGAAATGAACGCGATGGAGCGGGACTTGTCCGTCCGCAGCGCCCGCGCCGCCACATTGGGGCGATAGCCCAGGCTGGCGGCGGCCGCATGCACCTTGGCATGGGCATCTGCGGAAAGGCGGGTATCGGGCCTGCCGGTCAGGATCATGGATGCGGCAGCGGTCGAAAGCCCGGCCAGGCGCGCGACATCGGCCAAGGTAACGCGTTTCTTTGCCAAGCGATCGTGCCCCCTCTGGCATGCGCTGCACCGCCATGCCCCTTCGATTGGATAGAGATGCAAGTCCGGCTTGACAACAGCCCTGCCGCATTGCATGTGCTAAATGGTTTTAGCAGGGGTGGAGAATGGCTTTCAAGCGTCCCGATCACTGGGTTTGGGATTTCTGGCTCGCCGATGACGGCGAGCGCTTCCACCTGTTCTATCTGCATGCGCCCAAATCGCTGGGCAATCCCGATCTGCGGCATCGCAATGCCCGGATCGGCCATGCCACCTCCACCGATCTCGGCGACTGGACCGATCATGGCCTCGCCTTCGATGCCGGCGCGCCGGGCACGTTCGATGGCAGCGCCACCTGGACCGGCAGCGTCATTCGCGACGATGCCGGCCTGTGGCGGATGTTCTATACCGGCTCGCGCTTCCTTGCGCCCGACAGCGCCGCCAATGTCGAAACCATTGGCCTTGCCACCTCGCCCGACCTTTTCACCTGGACCAAGGCCAACGGCCCGGTCTGCGCCGCCGATCCGGCGCTTTACGAAATTCTGGGGACGTCGAGCTGGCCCGAAGAAGCCTGGCGCGATCCCTGGGTTTTCCGCGACGAAGCCGACGGCCTCTGGCACATGCTGATCACCGCTCGCGGCAAGCACGGCGTCGAGCCCGATCGCGGCGTCATGGGCCATGCCACCTCGCCCGATCTCGATGTCTGGGCGGTGCAGCCCGCGCTCAGCGCGGCGGGGTCGGGCTTTGCCCATCTCGAAGTGTTCCAGCTCGTCGAAGTCGATGGCCAGAACCACATGGTCTTCTGCTGCGATACGCCAAAGCTGTGCGGGTTGCGGGCAGGGCAGGTGGGTGGCATCTGGAGCCTGCCGGTCGAGGCAATGCCCGGGCAGGTCGACTTTTCCCAAGCCCGGCTTCTCGTCGATGAAAGGCTCTATGCCGGCCGCGTCGTCACCGATCGGCAGGGCCGGGCCTGCCTTCTGGCTTTCGACAATTCCACCATCGACGACCAGTTCATGGGCGGCATTTGCGATCCCATCCCATTGCGCGTCGATGCCGACGGCTATCTTTCGGTAAAGGTGCGGCCATGACCATCAATGGATCGGTAAAACCCGGTTTCGAGCCGCTGGCCATCGCGTTCGAGCGCGCTTTCAAGGGACGTCCGGCCATGGGGGCGAGCCTGCATGTCCTGGTTGGCGGCGAATGTGTCGCCGATCTCTGGGGCGGTGTCGCCGATGCGCGCAATGGCCGAGCCTGGGTCAAGGACACGCCGACCACGATCTTCTCCTGCACCAAGGGGCTGGTCTCCATTCTCGCCGCGCGCCTCGTGCAGGAAGGCCGGCTCGATTATGACGCGCCGGTCAGCCGCTATTGGCCCGAATTCGCCGCCGCCGGCAAGGGCGGGGTGACTGTGGGGCAGGCGCTGGCCCATCAGGCCGGCCTGTCGGCCCCGCGCGCCGATCTCAGCGAAGACGATATCGTCGATTGGGATCGGGTCACCGCGATCCTGGCCGCGCAGGAACCGCTCTGGCCGCTCGGCACGGGCTATCAATATCACGCGCTGACCCATGGCTGGCTCGCCGGCGAAATCATCCGTCGGGTCACCGGCATGTCGGTCGGCGCCTATTTTCGCGAGCTGATCACCGCGCCGCTGGGCGTCGATGCCTGGATCGGCCTGCCCGATGCGCTCGCCGACAAGCCCGCTCATATCCAGGTCAGTCAGCCCCTGATCGATCTCTGGGCCGCTGAAGCAGGAAAGCCCGGGCCGAACTGGCCATACAAGGCCATGACGCTTGGCAATGCCCTGCCGGTCGATCTGGTCAGCGAGCAAGGCGGCTTCAACAAGCAGCGCATCCGCGCCGCCGAAATTCCTGGTGCCGGCGGCATTGCCAGTGCCGAGGCGCTGGCGACCATCTGGTCGGCCGCGGTGACGCCGACACGCGGCGTCAGGCTGCTCGATACCCCGGTCATCGCCGAGGCAACGCGGACGCAGAGCCAGGGTGTCCCGGTCTTTGGCGGCGATCCACCTTATTCCCGCTGGGGCTACGGCTTCCAGCTCGATTCCGAGGCCCGGCGCTATCTTGCCGATGGCTGTTTCGGACATGACGGCGCAGGCGGTCAGGTCGGCTTCGCCGATCCCGCGCGCCAGATCGGTTTCGGCTTTGTCACCAATTGGATGATGGGGCCGGAAGATGAGCGCGCGACCGGGATCATCTCGGCCCTGCGCTCGATCATCTAAGTCGCCGCTCATGGGCAGGAAGGCCATATTGACAGCGCCTTTTGCTCATGCGCTAAATCCATTTAGCAGGCGGAAATATCCGCTGCTTTTCGCCCTGGAGGAGGTCGTCTTGAGAAATCAGTCCCGCCACGCACTTCGTATCGCCGCTCTTACCCTTTCGGTCGCGGCAACCGCCGGCACCGCCCTTGCAGCCCCCAGCTGCGGCACCGACCCGGTCGTGCTCAATTCCTATTTCGAAACCGGCTTCCCGCTGCCCACGCGCCTGGCCGAGGAATTCACCCGGCAATTCCCCAATGTCACCTTCGACATCAAGGAAGACCAGTTCGCCAATATGATGGAGAATTCCCCGCGCATCCTGTCCGAGCCCAATGCGCCGGACCTGATCCGCGTCCCCTCCATCACCGACCTAGTGGCCAATAACCTGCTGCGCAATCTCGACGCCGATTTCGACGCCCTGGGCTGGGACCAGTTCCCCGCCGGCCAGCTCGTGCAGCTGCGCGTCGAAGAAGGCGGCCGCCCGCGCGGCACCGGTTCGCTCTATGGCATGGGCATCAATTACTCGATGACCGGCGTGTTCTATAACAAGGAACTGGCCGCCCAGATCGGCATGACCGAAGCCCCCAAAAGCGTGGCCGAGCTCGATGCGCTGATGGCCAAGGCCAAGGAAGCCGGCATCCTGCCGGTCATGCAGTGGAATAAGGGCACCGGCGGCTTCGCCTTCCCGCTCCAGAACCTCATGGGCGCCTATGGCGCGCCAGAGCCGATCAACGACTGGATTTTCCAGAAGGACGGCGCCACCATCAACACTGCGGACAATCTCAAGGCGGCCGAACATCTCGAAGGCTGGATCAAGGCGGGCTATTTCCCCTCCGACGCCAATGCCATCGAATATTTCCAGATGATGAGCCGCTTCATGGGCGGTGAAGGCCTGTTCATGTTCAACGGCGATTGGGAATCGGGCAATCTCGATACCAATGCCAAGGACAAGTTCGGCTTCTTCATCATGCCGAGCCTGGAAGAGGGCGGCCGCCATGCCTCCATGTCTTCCCCGCTCACCTTCGGCATCAGCGCCAATGCCGCCAATCCCGAATGCGCTGCCTTCTTCCTCGATTGGGTCGCCCGCAACGAAGAAGCCCGCAAGATCAACGTTGAAGTCGGCGGGTCCAATCCCGGCGGCCCGACCGATCTGCCCATGCCCGCTGTCGAGCCCGGTTCGGTGACCGAGCAGTCGCTGACCGCCGGCGCGACCCTGGCGCAGGACAATGGCGCCATGGATTTCATCGCCAATGCCACCGGCGCCATCTTCGCCGCCGGCTGGACGCCCGAACTGCAGAAGATGGTCGGCGGTCAGCAGAACGCTGCGGGCTTGCTCGAAGCGGTGCAGCGCGAATACGAGACCCAGCTCAGCCGCTGAGGCTCTCGCTCCGTTGCGCGCCTGTCATCTGAGTGATGGTGAAAAACATGACCTCGACTTCAGCCGCGCAGCGGCCGCAAAAACGGCTCCCCCCGGCAAGGGGGAGCCGCAAGGCCCGATTGACGGCCTGGCTCTTCATCGCCCCCGCCGCCATCGCCTATGCCGCCTTCGTGCTCGTGCCCCTGGCGATGAGCTTCTACTATTCCTTCCTCCGCTGGGACGGCATCGGCGAGGCCCGTTTCCATGGGCTTACCAATTATCTCACCGTGCTGACCGATCCCAAGCTGTTGCAGATCATCGGCAACGCCTTCCAGCTCGTGGGCTATTTCACCATCATTCCCGTGTTGCTGGGGCTCGCCGTGGCCTCGGTCATTCGCGGCCACATGGCCGGCCCCTTCGGCACCGCCACCCGCACCATCCTCTTCCTGCCCCAGGTCATCCCGCTGGTGGCCGCCGGCATCGCCTGGAGCTGGATGTTTGCCTCGACCGGCGTGGTCAATCAGGGCCTGCGCGCCATCGGCATGTCCGATTGGGCCCGCGGCTGGCTGGGTGATTTCGTCTGGGCCTTGCCCGCCGTCGGTATTATCGGGGCCTGGGTGCTGCTCGGCCTCTGCACCATGCTGCTGGTCACCGGCATCACCAAGATCGATCCCAGCCTTTATGAGGCTGCCCGGCTCGACGGCGCCCGTCCCTGGCATGAATTCCGCTACATCACCCTGCCGGGCCTGCGCCAGGAGATCGCCGTCTGCGTGACGCTCACCGTCATCTCGGCCCTGGCCAGTTTCGATATCGTCTATATCTCCACCCTTGGCGGGCCGGGCATCACCACCACCGTGCCGGGGCTCGAGATTTATCGCCTCGCCTTCGCCCATCGCCAGGTCGGCCTGGCCTCGGCACTCGCCATCGTCCTCATGGTGCTGGTGCTGATCTCCATCGCGCCGATCCAGTGGTTCGCCCGGGAAAAGAAATGAAGACCGCCCTCTCCAACACGCTGGTGGCGCGCGGCCTGATCATCCTTCTGATGATCGTCACGCTTCTGCCCTTCATTGCCATGTTCTCCGCTGCGCTCGCGCCGCAGGGCACCTATCCCAATGGCTTGCAATGGCCGACCGATCCGCAATGGGGCAATTTCGTCCGCGCCTTCGAGGTCTCGAAGATGGACCAGCTCCTGCTCTCCAGCACGCTGATCGTGCTCGGCGTGGTGCCCATTTCGGTGCTGATCGCCACCATGGCCGGCTATGGCCTGGCCAAGCTCACCACCAACAAATACAAATGGCTCTATCTCGTCTTCGTCTTCGGCCTGACCCTGCCGTTCGAGGCGGTGATCACGCCGCTCTATTATGAAGTGCGGGCACTAGGCCTGCTCAATACGCGCTTTGCGATCATCCTGCCGCTGATCGGGCTCTACATGCCCTTCGGCGTCTATTGGATGCGCGCCCATTTCCTCAACGTGCCGCATGACCTCACCGAGGCGGCCCAGCTCGATGGCGCCACGCGCTGGAAGGAATTCTGGCTGGTGCAGGTGCCGCTGGCGCGCCCGGCCATCATGAGCCTCACCATCCTGCTGTTCCTCTGGACCTGGAACCAGTTCCTGCTTCCGGTGGTCCTGGTGCAGGACCCCATGCAGCGCACCATGGCCGGCGCGCTCGGCGCCTTCCAGGGCCAATGGGGCACCGACATTCCGCTGCTCTGCGCGGGGGCGCTGCTGATCCTGGCGCCCACCATCGTGCTTTTCCTCATGTTCCAGCGCCAATTCGTCGCCGCCCTGATGCAGGGCGCGGTGAAGGGCTAGCAAGGAGTTTCGATCATGGCAGGATTGACCCTGCGTTCCGTCCGCAAGAATTACGGCGAGGTGCCCGTCATCAAGGGTGTCGATCTCGATATCGCCCATGGCGAATTCGTCGTCTTCGTCGGCCCCTCGGGCTGCGGCAAGTCCACCCTGCTGCGCATGATCGCCGGGCTCGAGGACATCAGTGATGGCCAGATCGGCATCGGCGACCGGGTGGTCAACGATATCGAGCCGCGCGACCGGGGCGTCGCCATGGTGTTCCAGTCCTATGCGCTCTATCCGCATATGAGCGTCTACGACAATGTCGGCTTCGGGTTGAAGCTGGCCGGCACGCCCAGGGATATCCGCGACCGGAAAATCCGCGAGGCCGCCAAGGTGTTGCAGATGGAGCATCTGCTCGACCGCCGCCCGGCCCAGCTTTCCGGCGGCCAGCGCCAGCGCGTCGCCATCGGCCGGGCCATCGTGCGCCAGCCGGACGTCTTCCTGTTCGACGAACCGCTCTCCAATCTCGACGCGGCGCTGCGCGGCGACATGCGCATGGAACTGGCGCGGCTGCACCGCGATCTCGATGCCACCATGATCTATGTTACCCATGACCAGGTGGAAGCCATGACCCTGGCCGACAAGATCGTGGTGCTCGATGCCGGCATCGTCCAGCAGGTGGGCAGCCCGCTCGACCTCTATAACCGGCCGGCCAATCTCTTTGTCGCCGGCTTTATCGGCGCGCCGAAGATGAACCTGGTCTCCGCCAGGGTCGCGGCCGTTGACGACAGTGGGCTGACCCTCGCCTCGGACGCCTTGGGCGCGCCTGTCGTCCTGCCGGGCGGCATCGCGGCGGCCAATGGCGACGGCGTCACCCTCGGCATACGCCCGCACGATCTCCAGGTGGAAAGCAATGGTCCCTTCCGCGGCCCGGTGCAGCTCGTCGAGCGGCTGGGCAATGAAACCATCATCCGCATCGCCCTGTCCGATGGCGTCGAGCTCACCGCTGCCTTGCCGGGGCAGGGGGCCTTTGCGATAGGCTCGACCATCGCGCTCGGCCTCCGCCCCGAGGCTGCCCATATCTTTGATGCGTCGGGCATGCGCCTTTAGGGCGCCGTGCTCCGGCGCGGCGCAAGCGTGAGCAATCCGGCCGGAACACTTTGCGTCCCATAGGCATTGGCTTTCCATCTCAAGGAGGCCGATATGCCAGACCGTTTCACCATGCAGGACCCGCGCCATCAATATCCGGCGCCTCCCTTTCCGCGCCAGCCGCAATCCCCGCCCGGCATTGTCGGCAAGATGGAGCCACCGCCCGATCACGGCGAGGAAAGCTATGCCGGCTTCGGCCGTCTCATGGGCCGCAAGGCGCTGATCACCGGCGGCGATTCCGGCATCGGCCGGGCGGCCGCCATCGCCTTTGCCCGCGAGGGCGCCGATGTGGCCATCGGATTCCTGCCCTCCGAAATCGACGATGCAAACGAGGTGATCGGCTATATCGAGCGGGCCGGCACCAAGGCGGTGGCCCTGCCGGGCGACGTGTCGGACGAGGCCACCTGCAAGCGCATCGTGGAAGAGGCCGTGGCCCAATTGGGCGGCCTCGATATCCTCGTCGTCAATGCCGCGCGCCAGCAGGCCCGGGAATCGGTGGATGCAGTCAGCAGCGCCGATTTCGACAAGACCATGAAGACCAATCTCTATGCGCTGCATTGGCTGAGCCAGGCGGCGGTGCCGCATCTGCCGCCGGGTGCCTCGGTCATCAACACCGCCTCGATCCAGGCCTATGAACCCTCTGCGCACCTGCTCGACTACGCCACCACCAAGGCCGGCATCGTCGCCTATACCAAGGCGCTGGCCGAGCAGCTCATCGAAAAGGGCATCCGCGTCAACGCGGTGGCGCCCGGTCCCTTCTGGACCGTGCTGCAACCCAGCGGCGGACAATTCCCCGAAAAGGTCGAGACGTTCGGCCAGAACAGCGCCTTCGGCCGGCCGGGCCAGCCGGTGGAGCTGGCGCCGATCTATGTGCTGCTGGCCTCCCAGGAGGGCAGCTACATCACCGGTGAAGTCTTCGGCGTCACCGGCGGCAAGGGCATTGCCTAGAGGAGCATCATCATGAGCAAGCAGATCAATGGGGAACAATTGCGCGCCGACATTGATGCAGGCCGGACCGGGGACAAGGTCGCCTTCCCCGATCCGGCAGCGGCGCCTCTCGAAACCGATGCCGAGGCGGGCGGCGCGGCCAGCCGCTATTACGCCGAGCGAAGGGATATCCCGGTCGAAAACCGGGGCCGCTGGGACGGCCTGTGGCTCTATGGCGCGGCCATAGCCGGGCTCGCCATCGTCGCCATACTCATCGTGCGGCTGGCGGTCTGACCTCCTTATCCTGGGTTATCGAAATGACGATCGCGCAACTTCGGCAGGAAAAACCGGTTGGAGGTGCGAATTCCGGGCCCGATTCCCGATTGATGACGCTGCAAGAGCGGATCGGGCCCGGAATTCGTCCACACAGGTCGGGGACATTCATGAAGCATGGCGCTCATCTCTGCGTGGATATGCAAACCATGTTCGCCACCGATACCGAATGGGCCGCGCCCTGGATGTCGCGCGTCCTGCCGGCCATCGCGGCGCTGAGCGAGAAATATGCCGCCTCCACCATCTTCACCCGTTTCGTGCCGGCGCTCCGGCCCGAGGCGGCAGCGGGCGGCTGGCAGCGCTATTACCAGCGCTGGCCCAATATGACGCGCGAGCGGCTGCATCCCGATCTCATCGAAATCGTGCCGGATTTGCGCCGCCACGTCCCGCCGGCGGTGCAGTTCGACAAGCACACCTATTCTCCCTGGCATGGCGGACATCTGCACCGCGCCCTGCAAGCGCGCGGCGCCCGTACCCTGCTGATCAGCGGCGGAGAGACCGATATCTGCGTGCTCGCCACCATGCTGGGCGCCATCGATCTGGGCTATCGCGTCGTCCTGGCTGAGGATGCCCTGTTCGGCTCGGCCGACGAAACGCACGACGCCATCCTCACCGTCTATCGCAACCGCTTCGGTCAGCAGCTCACCATGTGCCGCGCCGAGGACGTGCTTCATCATTGGGAGGATCTGGCGGCATGACCCTTCTGGGCTATCACGCGGCGCATGAGCAATTTCCGCCCGGCCACCTGCTGGATTGCGTCGTCACCGCCGAGCGGGCCGGCTTCGCCCTGGCCAATTGCTCGGATCATTTTCATCCCTGGAGCGCCGCGCAGGGCCAATCGGGCCAGAGCTGGCCGTGGCTCGGCGCCTCCATGCAAGCTACCAGCCTTCCCTTCGGCGTGGTCTCGGCGCCGGGCTATCGCTATCATCCGGCAATTCTGGCGCAGGCCGTGGCCACATTGGGCGAAATGTTTCCCGGCCGCTTCTGCATCGCGCTCGGCAGCGGCGAAGCCATCAATGAAGGCATTACCGGCCAGGCCTGGCCGGACAAGCCGGAACGCAATGCGCGCCTGGCCGAATGCGCCGCGATCATCCGGGCGCTGCTGGCCGGCGAAACCGTCACCCATCGGGGCCGGGTGGAGGTGGTGGAGGCCAGGCTCTATACTCGTCCGGCGCAACCGGTCCCGCTCTTTGCCGCGGCGGTTACGCCCGAAAGCGCGGCTGAGGTCGCCGCCTGGGCGGATGGGCTGCTGACCACGACCGGCCCCATCGACAGGATCGCGGCCACCATCGCCGCTTTCCGGGACAATGGCGGCGCCGGCAAGCCGGTGCAGCTTCAGCATTGCCTGAGCTGGGCGGCAACGCAGGAGGCGGCGGAGCGGGAAGCGCTGGACCAGTGGTTTACCGGCGCCATTGGCGGAGACGCCGCCTGGCAATTGCGCAGCCCGCAGCAATTCGATGCGCTGCGCCCCATCGTCAGCGCCGATTCATTGAAGGATGCCGTCGTCATGTCCGCCGATCTGCATCGCCATGCCGCCGCGATCGCCGAGCTGATGCGGCTCGACGTGGAGGCGATCTACCTCCATTGCGTCGCCCGCGACCAGCACGCCTTCATCCAGGCCTTCGGCGAAACGGTCCTGCCGCAATTGACCACAGGAGCAAGCCATGCCCGACCAACCCCGTGATCCGCATCCCGACAACGAGGAGCATTACCGCCAGCAGCGCCGTCCCGGCGGTGCCGAGCCCGGGCCGCGTCATCAGGACAGCAACGATGCCGCCCATGACGGCAAGGCCCCGCCCAAGCCGCGCAATGTGGAGAGCGAAGGGCAGGGCTGATCCCGCCTTCAGTGTGCCGGTACGCCCGCCCGTAGATAGGTGGGATCGAACGAGCACAGGGCCCGCAGCGCCTGCGGGTCGGGCAGGGTAATGGTCTTGTCGCGCCAGATGGCCAGGCCCTCCCGGCGCAGCACCTGGATCTTGCGGTTGATATGCACGGTCGACAGGCCCAGCGCGTCGCCCAGTTCCGATTGCGTCAGGGGAAAGCCGAAGCTGCCCTCGGCATCGACCAGGTCGACCTTGCTCAGCCGGTAATGCATTTCGCACAGCATATGGGCGACCCGATGCAGGGCGGTGCGGCCGCCGACGCTGACCAGCAATTCCTGCATCGTGCTCTGCTCGATGGCGGCGCAGCGCAGGATGCCGGTCATGATCTCGGGATGCTTTTCCACCATGCCCGCCAGTTGCGACAGGTCGAGCTGGCCGACGCTGCTGGCGGGCAGAGCGATGACGTTCTGGGAGACGGCGCTGTGGGAGAGGAAGCCGAAATCGCAGATATCGCCGGGCACGAGGAACGCGGTGATCTGCCGTGTGCCGTCGGGCCGGTAGCGGTGGCGATAGGCGAAGCCGCGCAGGAGAACCTGCACCGATCCGTCGCGGGCGCCATCGCGCATGATATGCTCGCGCGCGCGAAAATGCCTGGTCTGGGTCAGGCTCGACAGGATGGCGGCCTGCGCACCGCTGCTGAGGGACACCACGGCGGCCAGCCGGCGCAGCCAGGTCTTTCCCGAATTTGAAAATGTGCTCTCCATCATCATAGGGCCATCTGCAAAAGCCGGCAGTGCTGCGGCTCAGGAAGACTTGCATGGATAGGGGAAGCGCTTGCTGGCGTTCCGGATACTGCGTTGTTTTTCAACGGATACCGCGATTCTCAAATGAACCCGCGGAGCCTATCCGTCTCCTCGGCTTTCGGAATTCACATAGGTTAAGGGCCTGTCGCGGCACGATTTGTCGCTCGGGGCATCGAGAGGAGCGGCTTTGGCGTCAATTCGTGCGGTCCAGCGGCGGGCTTCGGGCGGCAAGCGGCCGGCCGTCGCCCCGGCGCAGCACCGCACAGATGGTGCGGATGAGCCGTTCATGTCTGCCCGCCTGGCCATCGCGCGGGGAATGGTCCGATACCGCCTGGGCGTCCCGGGCCTCGGCCAGGAACAGACCCGCCACGGCGCGCACCACCTCCTGTTCCGGGCAGGGCTTGGCCAGGCATGGCCGGTCCCGGTGGCCCTCGGGCAGGGTCCCGGCGCCGGCCTCGGCCAGGAACAGGATGGGTATGCCGCGCCGGGCCAGCAGATCGGCGAGCTCGAAGACGTCCTGCCCGTAGAGCCGCGTATCGAGAATGGCTGCATCGACAGGACGCCGGCCGAGCAATTGGCTGGCATAGAAAATCGTGGGCGCCGGGCCTATCGCCACACATCCCTGCAGGCGGAGGGCCTGGCAGATCGCAGTACCGGAGGCCTGGTCGTCCTCGACGACCAGGATACGTTTATCCTTGAGGTCCATTTGTGTTTCCCACTCCATCGCCAAACGCGGGGGGTCGGCAAAAGGATGCATGTCTGGGTGGTGTGACCCAGGCTGGTGGGTGCAACCGAACGAGACGATGCGGATTGAGCGGTGCGGTCCGACCGGGGCCGTCCAGCCAGCGAAACAAGATGTCAGCAAATCCCCAATCGACGATCCGCCGCGAATATTCCATGAAGTTCGGGACCCAGATCCTGCCCGAAGGGGTGCGCTTCCGCCTCTGGGCGCCCGGCCAGCAGCATATCGGGCTGCATATCCACGATCTGGGCCGCACCATATCCATGCCGGCCAGGCGGCGCGGCTGGTTCGAGGCAAGCGTCCCCGAAGCCCGGCCCGGCATGTTCTACACGTTCGAGCTGGCGAATGGCGAGCACGTGCCCGATCCGGCCTCCCGCTTCCTCCCCGAGGACGTGATGGGCCCCAGCGAGGTCATCGATCCGCTCGCCTTCGCCTGGACCGATCGCGGCTGGACCGGCCGCCCCTGGGAAGAGAGTATCCTCTACGAAATCCATGTCGGCACCTTCACGCCCGAAGGCACATTCCGCGCCGCCATCGGCAAGCTCGATCACCTGGTCGCGCTGGGCGTCAACACCATCGAGATCATGCCGGTGGGCGATTTCAACGGGCGCTGGAACTGGGGCTATGACGGCGCCAGCCTTTTCGCGCCCGATGCCAGCTATGGCCGGCCCGAAGACATGAAAGCCTTCGTCAATGCCGCCCATGAAAAGGGGATCAGCGTCCTTCTGGACGTGATCTACAACCATTTCGGCCCTAAGGGGAATCACCTGGGCGCCTATACGCCGCTGACCAAGAGCAATGTGCAGACGCCCTGGGGCGAGGCGCTGAATTTCGATGGCGACGATGCCGCCATGATCCGCGAGCTGATCTTCGCCAATGCCCGTTACTGGCTCACCGAATATCACCTCGATGGGTTGCGGCTCGATGCGGCGCACGAGATTTACGACGATGGCCCGCGCCATCTCCTGCTCGAACTGGCCGAACAGGCCCGCGCCGCCACCGATGGCCGCCAGGTGCATCTCGTGCAGGAAAATTCGCTCAACCAGGTCAATTGGCTCAAGCGCCGCGAAACGGGGGCGCCCTGGCTCTATGACGCGCAGTGGAGCGACGATATCCACCATGCCATTCATGCTGCGATGACGGGCGATCCGGGCGCCTATTACATGGACTTCCTCGGCCGGACCGATCTCGTCGGCCGGGCGCTGGCGGAAGGCGCGGGCTGGCAGGGCGAATACATGGCCCATGAACAAAAGCACAAGGGCGAGCCCAGCGCCTTCCTGCCCGCCACGGCCTTCGTCGCCTTCATGCAGAACCACGACCAGGTGGGCAATCGCCCCTGGGGCGACCGCATTTCGGCGCAATTGCCACAGGAGGCGCTGCGAATGTGGAGCACGATCCTGCTGCTTTCCCCGCAAATTCCGCTGCTGTTCATGGGCGAGGAATGGGCCGCCGAAACGCGGTTCCTGTTCTTCTCCGATATCGGAAAGGATCTGGCCGAGACGATCCGCGACAGCCGCCGGGAAGAACTGAAGAACTATCCCGATGCGCAACGGGACAACCTGCCCGATCCGATGAGCGAGGACAGCTTCCGCCGCTCCAAGCTCGACTGGTCCGAACCCGGCTCCGCCACTCATGCCGCCATGCTCGACCATTACCGAAAGCTCATCGCCCTGCGCAAGGAAGCGATCATCCCGCGCCTTGCCGGCATGGCGGGCTATGCGGGGCGCCACGATATTCTCGGCGACAAGGTGGTTAGCGTCCAATGGGTGTTGGGCGACGGCTCGGTGCTCAAGCTCCTGGCCAATCTTGGTCCCGAGCCGGTGGACAATGTCACGATCTGGGAGGAGGGCCATCTCTGGCTCGAGGGCAGCGCCGGCAGCGATACATTGGGCGGCTGGACGGCGCTGTTCAGTCTCAATTCAGCGGATTGAGCAGGTACATGATGGTGCCGCCGACAAGGATGAAGGCCAGCACCAGGCCGGCCAGCCGCAGCATGGTTCCATAGGAGGAGGTGCCCAGGAGAAGCCGGTCGGCTTTCCCCTGGGCCCGTTCGGTGATCGCGCGGTCGGTGGCCGAGCGCTTGTCGGGATCGGCGGGCATGGCTTTGGCCCTATTTCTTCGCTTCGGTGCCGCCGCTTTCGCTGAGCGTGGCGAAGCGCAGGGTCAGCGGTTCGATATTGCTGTCCAGCCAGTCCGACATGGCGATTTCCTCGTCGAGGTTCTGTTGCAGCAGGTCGATAGCCTCCTCGTCCGCCACTTCCTCGGCCAGCGCCAGGAGCGATTTATAGGCGGCGATTTCGTAGTGCTCGAAGGCGAAATTGGCGAAGCTGTTCTTGACGATCTCGTCGGGCGCCATGCTGTGGCCCAAGGCCGCCATGGTGCCCCCCAGGCTGAGCGCCGTGTCCTTGAGGCCCGAATTGCTGCTCTGGGCCAGGTCGAGCAGGCGGTCCAGCCGCTGCAATTGCCCCTCGGTCTCGGCGATATGCTGGTCGAGCCGCTCGGCCATCTCGGGATAATGCTCGATCCGGCTGACTTGCGGGCGCATGATCGCCAGGGCCTGGTTTTCCATGGCATGGGCGTTGCGCAGGCCGGTGACGTAGATTTCCTGGGTCTTGGACATGGTTTTCTCCGATGGAAGCTGTGCCGGAGCAATGGACCGGGGGATGGTGGGCTGCGCTGAATAACGCAGGATAAGCACCATGGATCAGCGGTTCGCGCCCCTATGGCCCCGCCGCAACCTCGCCCCCTCTCGCGCATTGGTTCGATGGCGGCAGCAGCAGGAAGGATTTCATGCAGCACAAGGATGAAGACCTGGCTTTTCTCGTCGATACGTTCGGCATTCCCGCCGCCCGGGCGGCGGCGCTTATCGCCGCGACGCCCGAGGAAGCCGATTATCTGGCCGCGCGCTATCTCGCACGCGAACGCCGCCGCGACCCCTATGGCGATGTGCCGGTGCCCGATGCCCTGTCCGAACACGAGGTCGCGCACAATGCCGGCCTGCAAAAGCCGGTCCTCGACCGCGATCCGAAATTCTAGCGGGCATGGACTGCGGGGTCAGCTGCATGGGGCATGATGCGTATTTCAATGATTGGTGAAAAGTTTGGCTGCTGCCGTCTTGGCCGCGCCGGGACGGAATGCTAGACTCGGCTTTGACCTGTCGAACCCTCCCGTCATAAGAAAAATTTCATGCCCCGCATTGCCAAGTTGGACCGCCTGCTTTCGGTCCTGCGCGAACGTATCTTCGTTTCCAGTGAAGTTTTTGCATCGCTGTCCTATCGGCCGGCGGCCGATGGCGAACGCCATGTCGTGCCCGGCGAGGACCGGGCGGGATGGGTGCCCGCCACCCGCGATCTGGTCTGGGGTGAACCGGATGGTTACTATTGGTTCGGCGGCTCGGTCACCATTCCCGAGAGCCTTTCGGGCCAGGCAATCTTCTGCCGCATTCACGCGCAATTCGGCTCGGTCATGGGCCGCAGCGATCCGCAATTGCTGGTGCGCGTCGATGGCCGCATCGCCCAGGGTGGCGACGGCAATCACCGCGAATTTCCGCTGACCCGCCAGGCCGTCGCTGGGCAGCGCTTTGACCTCTTGATCGAGGCCGGCACCATCGAGGACCGCCGCCAGCTCGGTTTCGCCGTCGAACTGGTCGCCCATGACCGGCTCGCTGAAACCGTCTATTACGATCTCAAGGTGCCGCTCGATGTGGCCCGGCTGCTCAAGCCCGACGATGCGCGCCGCGCCCGTCTGCTCCGCCATATCGATGCGGCCATCGACCTCATCGATTTCCGCCCCGGTCATCCCGAACGCTTCGCCCAAAGCCTCGAAGCCGCCCGCCAGCGCGCCGATGCGCTTTATGCGGAAGCCGACGCCGATGCCATGCCGCAAATCGTCGCCACCGGCCACACCCATATCGACGTCGCCTGGCTCTGGCGGGTGCGCGAGACGCGGCAGAAAATGGCTCGCTCCATGGCCAATGCTCTGGCGCTGATGGATGAATATGACGATTACCGCTTCATGTATAATCAGGGCGTTCTGCTCGATTATCTCGAAGAGGATTATCCCGAGCTGTTCGAGCGCCTGTCCGCCCAGGTGAAGACCGGCCGCTTCGAAATCGAAGGCGCGCTCTGGCTCGAGCCGGACGTGGTCATCGCCTCCGGCGAAAGCCTGGTACGCCATATCGTCAAGGGCACGAAATACCATTCTGACAAGTTCGGCGTGACGCCGAAGATCGTCTGGTTGCCCGACACCTTTGGTTACACGGCCGCGCTGCCGCAGCTCATGGCCCAGTCCGGGCTTGATGTGTTCATCACCCACAAGATGAGCTGGAACGACACCAACCGCATGCCGCACGAGATTTTCTTCTGGCAGGGTCTCGATGGCACGCGCGTGCCGGCCTATTTCCTCACTACCCAGAAATACGAATATGACGGGATCAACACCACCTATTGCCCGGACCTGGTGCCCAGCCATGTGATGGGCACCTGGAAGCGCTTCAGCCAGCAGGGCCTCCATGACGAACTCTTCCTCGTCTATGGCCATGGCGATGGCGGCGGCGGGCCGACGCGCGGCATGCTGGAAAATGTCCGCCGCATGGAGCGCGGCATTCCCGGTTGCCCGAAAATCCGCCACGAACCCATGGGCCCCTATTTCGACCGGCTGGTCACCCGCATGCGCGAGGAGCCGGAGGCCTTCCCTGCCTGGGTGGGCGAACTCTATCTCGAATATCATCGCGGCACGCTGACCTCGGTGGGCAAGAACAAGCGCAACAATCGCCTCGCCGAGCGCGTCCTGCATGAGCTCGAAGTCCTGGCCGTCATGGCGGCGCAGTCCGGCCTTGCCTATCCCAAGGCGCAATTGGAGCGCCTCTGGAAGACCGTGCTGCTCAACCAGTTCCACGACATCCTGCCCGGCACCTCCATCGGCTTCGTCTATGAAGACAGCGACCGGGACTATGCCGCCTTCTTCGCCGCGGCCGAAACGCTGCGCGCCGAGCTGGCCGCCGCTGTCGCCGCCGGCCATGCCGTCCTCAACGCCACCAGCATCGCCCGTTCCGACCTGCTGCATCTGCCCGCCGGCACAGCGGGCATCACCATCGATGGCACGGCCCTGGCCGCGCAGAGCCTCGTCGCCGCCGATGGCACCCAGACCCGCGCCGTACCGCTGGACAATCTCGGCGGCCTTGCCGTGCAGGCCATCAGTCTCGACGCCTCTGCATCGCTGCCGGAGAGCCGCCTCAGCGTTTCCGAAACCCTGCTCGAAAACCACCTGCTGCGCGCCGAATTCAATGCCAGGGGCCAGCTCGTCTCGCTGTTCGACAAGGCGCGCAATCGCCAGGCGCTCAAACCCGGCGCCATCGGCAATGAACTGGTCGCGCATCAGGATATTCCCATCGATTTCGACGCGTGGGACATCGACGATTATTTCGAGGACGTCTCCTGGCCCGTCGATCATCTCGTCTCCGCCGAGGTGGTCGAAACCGGCCCCTACCGCGCCGCCATCCGCTTCGAATGGATCTATGAAAGCTCGCGCATCGTCCAGGTCATCTCGCTGGCCGAAGGCGCCGCGCAGCTCGAATTCGACACTTTCGTCGATTGGCACGAGCACCAGACCCTGCTCAAGACCGGCTTCCCACTCGATATCCGCACCGATGTGAGCCGCGCCGAAACCCAGTTCGGCCATCTGACCCGGCCGACCCATGCCAATACCAGCTGGGACAGAGCCCGTTTCGAAACCTCCATGCATCGCTGGGTCGATCTCAGCGAGGCTGGTTTCGGCGTCGCCGCGCTCAACGATTGCAAATATGGCTACGATGCCAAGGGCAGTACGCTCCGGCTCACTCTGATCAAATCCCCCACCTTCCCCTGGCCCGAGGCCGACCAGGGCGAACACCGTTTCCGCTATGCCCTGCTGCTCCATGCCGGCGACCTGCAGGCGGTCCACAACGCGGCGACGATCTTCAACCAGCCCCTGCGCCTCATCGAGGGCCATGCGCCCGCCGCGCCCACGGCCATTGCCAGCCTCTCCTCGGACCAGGTCACCATCGAAACGATCAAGCAGAGCGAAGACGGCAGGCGCATCATCCTCCGCCTCTGGGAAAACCAGAACCGCGCCGGCACGGTGAAGCTCACCCTGCCGCAGGCCTCCCGCATCGCCCAGACCGACCTGCACGAAGCCGAAACCGGCCTGCTCGCCGACAATGCCGCCGAGCTCGAGCTTCACTTCAAGCCCTTCGAAATCAAGACCCTGGCCCTGGGATGAAATCGTCTGTCACCCAGCGTTCCGACTCCATCGCCCCCTCGCCCCTCAGGGGTGAGGGGTGCAGGTCCCTCGGTAAAGCGGCCAAGCCGACCCCCTTATCCGGCGCTCCGCGCCACCTTCTGCCTTCGGGCGAGAAGGGACATGTCTTCAAGCGAGCCCGTTCATGATCCCGCCCATCCCCGACACCCTCCCGCCGCCCGCCGGTTTCCAGCTCGGCACCTGGCTCAAGGGCGATTGGCATATCCATTGCCGCCATTCGACCGACAGCACCAATAACCCGCAATCGCGGATCATCTCCTTCGCCGAGCGGCTGGGCTTCGACTATCTCGTCATCACCGATCACGACGTGCATGTCGGCGGCGCGGTGGCCCAGCACACCTGGGCCGATCCCGATTACCATTCCGACAAGCTCCTGCTCTTTTACGGCGCCGAGCTCACCGCCCCGCGCGGCCACGTCAATATCCTCTCGCCCGAGCCCTACGATCACCAACGGATTTTCGACGCCCGCAATGCGCGCGACTGGGACCTCCTCAAGCTCAAGCAGGACATGGGCATTCACTGGTCGGCCAATCATCCCAATCACAAGAACCATTACGGCTTCTCGTTCGATCTGGCGGATTCGGTGGAGATCTGGAACCAGGCCACCTGGCCGAAAAACGCCGTCAGCGTGCGCATCTGGGACGATCAATTGCTCTCCGGCCGCATGATCGGCGCCCGCGGCGGCAGCGATGCGCATCACGGCATTCCCGACGATCCGGCGCTGATCGTGCCGCAGACCCTGGAGGGCAGCGGCAATTACATCGGCACCCCCACCACCTGGATTTTCGCCACATCGCGCGACAAGGCCGCGATCCTCACCGCGCTCAAACAGGGCAGGGCCTCGATCAGCGCCAATCCCTATAATCCGCGCGTCGAATTCTATGCCGATCGCGATGGCGACGGAATGATGGACATGATGATGGGCGACAATGCCCGGCCCTCCGGCGGCCCGGTCAATTTCGAGGTGCGCCTGGTCGGCGGCGGCATTCCCGGCGCCGCCTATAATGTGCGCGTCATCAAGAACCGCGAGCCCTTCGGCGAATTCATCACCGACGGGGCCAGTCGCTCGGTGCGCTTCACCGACACGCCCTCCGCCGATGCCCGCACCTATTATCGCGTCGAGATCGAAGGCCCCCAGGCGCCCTATCCCGAAGTGCCCAATTCCATGGCGCTGAGCCTCAACATGGTGGCGCTGTCTAATCCCATCTATTTCAACTACGATCCGTCCTTCTAGAGACAGCGGAAACAGCATTGGCGCGCGACCCCAGCCGCAAAGTCGGCATCAAGGACATAGCCGAGGCCGCCGATGTCGCGGTGTCCACGGTTTCGCATGTGCTCAACGGCACGGCGCCGATTTCGGCCGAGGTGCGCGAGCGGGTGCTGAACGCGGCCAATAGCCTGGGCTATCTGGCGCGGCGGCGCGAAAAGGCGGCCATCGCCGTCTTGCGCAGCGTGCTGCTGGCCGTGCCCTCCGACACGCTGCCCCATAGCGAGATCAATCTCTTCTCCTGGACACTGCTCAGCGCGCTGACGCGCGAATGCGAACGCCGGGCCATTCGCGTCGTGCCGATGGAAATCGACCGCCCCGATGTCAGCGGCGCCCGCGTCGTCGAACAGGCCCGCGCCGCCGAGGTCGATGGCATTCTGCTCTTGTCCGAGGACCGACCCGACCTGCTGCACGACATCGCCGCCTCGAAGATTCCTGCTGTCCTGATGAATGGCGAGGACCACGAAATGCAGGTCGACAGCGTCACCCCCGGCAATCGCTTTGCCGCCCGCTATGCCACCAATTGGCTGATCGGGCAGGGCCATCGCCACATCATGCATCTCACCTGGGAAGGGCGCTCCACCGTCCGCCGCCGCCGCGACGGTTTCCTCGATGCCTTCCGCGCCAATGGCCTGCCGCTCGAACAGGCCCATGTGCACCTGGCCAATGGCTACCAGCCCGAATATGGCGCCGAGGCGATCCGGGCCTGGCTCGCCGCCCATGACGGCAATATGGGCGGCGTCACCGCCATTTTCTGCGCCGCCGACAATCTGGCGCTGGGCATCATGCCGGTGCTGAGCCGCGCCGGCATCCGGCTGCCCGAGGATGTCTCCATTGTCGGCTTCGACGGCGTGGCTCTGGGCGAATTCACCACGCCCCCGCTCACCACGCTCAGCGTGCCGCTCGAGCATATGGGCCCCTCGGCCCTGCACCTGCTTGAGCAGCGCATCGTCAACGCCGCGCTCAATCCGCCGGCGCACCGGCTGGAGCTGGGCTGCCGGCTCACGATACGCGGCAGCGTCCGGGCCATCTGACGATACCCGTCTATTGGATCGAAGAGAGCCGGTGCCGCGTTGCCTTTTCGCGATTGCCGCAGGTCTGCATGCTGCACCAGCGCCGTCTGCCCCCGCGTGAAATATCCACGAAAAGCCAGCCGCAACGGGGGCAGGCGCGCAATCTCTGCCGGGGCAGCAGAATGGAGGCTTCGATCGTGATCGCGGACAGATAGGCGAGGATGGCTTCGGGGTCGTCGAAATGCGCGATTTCAGAGGCCGAATAGGTTTCGCGCGGTGTGAGCTTATGCGTCGAAAACCCTTCGGCGGCCCGCGCGAGCAGGAAGCCCAGCGCTTCTGGCGCCGGCGGCCTTTCTGTCGCCATCGCGTCGAAAACGGCGAAGGAGGCCTCTCGCAGCGCCCGGACATTCCGCAAGAACGCGGGGGATGGGATAGCGGAAACCGCCTTTGCCTGGACCGTGGTGGCGAGCCCGGCGAAGCGGAGCCAATTTCCAACGTCCCGCGGCGAGTTCAGCAGATCGTTGCCCGCCTCCGGCCCGTGCCGGGTGAAGACCGTATTGGTGAGGTCGACCGCCGGATGGCCCCCTATGAAATGGTCCGTGGTCCAGACGGTATCCGAATTTCCTGCCATGGAACATAACCGTATAAATGATGTTATCAGGTTATCATGTGATAACCGGTATATCCATATTATACGGTTTTCAGGCTTCGCATAGCAGCGCAGGAGAAGGAATATGGACACCATTACCGCAACCCGGCACCGCATTGTCACCATCGATGGCGTCGAGCTGTTTTTCCGGGAGGCGGGCAAGGCCGGCGCGCCGGGGCTGCTGCTCCTGCATGGCCAGCCCTGTTCGTCATTCTATTTCCGCCATGTCATCGGCCCGCTGTCCGAGGTTGCCCATGTCGTCGCCCCGGACCTGCCGGGCTTCGGCTTTACCGAAGCGCCAGAGGATTATCCCTATACCTTCGACGCCATGGCCAACACCATCGAGGCATTGCTGGCTGAAGTCGGCATGGAGCGCTTCTTCCTCTATGTCCACGATTTCGGCTCGCCCATCGCCTGTGCCCTGGCGATGAAATATCCCGAACGGGTGCTCGGGCTCATCATCCAGAATGGCAATGCCCATGATGAGGGGCTTGGCGAGCCCTGGAACCTGGTCAAATCCTATTGGGCCGATCCCACCCCCGAAAACCTGGCGAAAATTCCCGAATGGCTGAATTTTGAAGGGGTCAAGCACACCTATGTCGGCGACATTCCCGAGCACCTTGTGCAGCTCGTCGCGCCCGATGGTTGGCATCTCGATTGGGAGCATATGAGCCGGCCGGGCCGTATCGATATCCAGCTCCGCATCTTCGCCGATTACAGCGCCCATGTGGCCCGCTTTCCGGCCTATGCGGCCTATCATCGCGCGTATCAGCCCCCCGCGCTGCTGCTCTGGGGTCGCCACGATCCCTATTACGATATCGCCGAAGCCGATGCCTATGCCCGCGATCTCGACCGGATCGAGACGCATATCCTGGACGGCGCGCATCTGCTGCTGGAGACACATCACGAGGAATGCGCGCACATGATGCGCAAGTTCATCCTCGAGACGCGCGGCAAGGCCGAAGCGCCCTAGGTCCTCCGACGCGCTGAATGGCGGTTTTCGACGTCATTGCTGCCGTTGGCGCACCGGTCTCGAAATGTCCGCTCCGTAACCGAAGCGGACATAGAGCACGCAAGTGAAAAACGCCAATATTGCCGTGAGATGCCAACTCAGTTCGGCAGCTTGCACTCGTCCCCTTCACAATAGCCGTCAGCGTCGGCGGCAACCGCGAGAGTCTTGACGGGGTGGGCTTCGGTCCAGGCCTGCTGCAGGGCATCGCTGATGACCTTGACCGACTGCGCGCCGGGCAGGGCATATTTTTCGTCGATCACCACGAAGGGGACGCCGCGCACGTTCAACCGCCGGGCTTCCTCGGTGTCGGCCCGCACTTGATCGGCAAACGCATCCCCCGCGAGCAGATCGCGAACCTCCGCCTCCGGCAGGCCGGCTTCGACCGCGAGAGCCAGTAGCGTCTCAGGATCACCGAGCGCCTTACCCTCGCCGAAATGGGCGGCAAAGAGGCGATCCTCCATGGCTGACTGCAGCCCATGCTGGCGCGCGAGATGAATCAGCCGATGCGCATCGAACGAGTTGCCGTAGCGGGCGATGTCGAAGCGATAGGTGAGACCTTCCTTGGCCCCCAACTGGCGCATCTGGTCATTCATCTCCACCGCCTGGGCCGGCGGAAGGCCATGCTTCCTGGACAGCATCTGGTTGAGGTTCAAGTCCGAAACGCGCGGGGCGCCCGGATCGAGCTGATAGCTGCGCCAGATCACCTCGACCTCATCGGCATGGGCAAAACCAGACAATGCCGTGTCGAGCCGGTGCTTGCCGATGTAGCACCAGGGGCAGCCGATATCGGACCAAACTTCGATCTTCATGATGATATCTCCTGCTTAGCCGAACACGCGCTCGAGCGCGTCACGCTCGGTGTGCAAGTCCCAGTAGAGCGGCGCTATGGCGTCAGCGCTGGTTTCGGCGCTCTGACCGATGAATGTCCCGATTGCCACATGGCCGACCTGGACGCCCGAGGCCGCAACTTCCGCGTGGAGCGCCAAGGCCCAGTTGCGCAGCGCACCCATGGCGACACCAGCAACAGCAAAGGCGGGATAGGCTGCCTCGGGACGAACGGATGCCGCTCCGGTGGTCATTAGGATCGTGCCGCTCTTGCGTTCCAGCATATCCGGCAAGACTTCGGCGACGGCAGCGATCGCACCAAAGAGCTGGAAGTCGAACCATTGCTGAAGAGTGCTGCGGGTGATCTGGGAAGCAGACCCCTGCGGCAGCGTGGCGTTCGATGGCGAATATTCGAGCACGTCGATCGCGCCGAAGCGTTCCTTGACGGCGGCGAGACCCGACTTGATGGAAGCCGCGTCCGTGACGTCGGCACGGAATGCGCCGGCTTCGATGCCGGTGGCAGCGAGTTCGGCGACGATCGGCTCAAGCTTAGCCGGGTCGCGCGACAGCAGCGCCACCTTATGACCATGCTTGCCGAACAGCTTGCCGATTGCCTGGCCCATGCCCTGGCCGGCGCCGAGAATTGCGATAACAGACACCTGAGTGCTCCTTTATGCCTTGCGCACAAAATGTACGTCAGGATATGTTTGATATCGTAATGTCTTGCAAGAACGCACAGGATGGTGGCTTACGATCACCAATGATCGGATGGGAAACCCGATGAAACCAAGCAAGCCGACGACGTCCGGCATCGACCCGAACCGTGCCGATCACTGCCGGGTGGTCGGCGCAGTCCTTGATCGGATCGGGGACAAGTGGACCATCATGGTCGTCTCGGTGCTGACCGACGGTCCGGCCCGGTTCACGACCATCATGCGCGAGATCGGCGGCATAACCCACCGCATGCTGACCTTGACCCTGCGCGGCCTCGAGCGCGACGGCCTTGTCACGCGCACTGCCTATCCCACGGTGCCGCCCAGGGTGGAATATGAACTCACCGAACTGGGCCACACCCTGACTACGACCCTGATCCCGCTGGCGCATTGGAGCGAGACACATTGGCAAACCATCAGGGCGGCTCAGGAGCGTCACGATGCCCGATCGGACCCCGCACGGGTCGATTAGACTGCGGTCACCATGCCGCGGTCCGCTATTGGCTCAAAGCGGACGTCCGTTTGCGATTTCGACAATGGCCGCTTTCCAGCCCAAACCAGCCCCCACCCTACCACACACCCACCCGCACTCTGCCGGTCACCTGCCCCCTTCACGGCATGGGTCCGAACATGTCGTCGAGCATGGCGTTGCGCGCCAGTTCCAGGGCGCCGATCAGGCCGGCGCGGCCGCCGGTGCTGCTGCGGGCGATGCTGATGGGGCGCGGCCAGGCGGCGGCGATGCGCTGTTCGACCCGGGCGATGAATTCGGGGCGGGAGCCGATCGAGCCGCCGAACACCACGATATCGGGATCCAGCAGGGCCAGAATGGCCAGCAGGGCGCGGGCGACTTCGGCGCTCACCGCATCCAATACGGCGACGGCGATGGCCTGGCCGCCCTCGGCGGCGGCGAAGATGTCACGCACGCTGTGATTGGCGTCGCCGCCCGCCGCCACATAGGCCCGGCGGATGCCGGCTTCCCCGACCCGGTCTTCCAGCGCGGCCACGCCGGCGGGTTCGATCCGCCAGAGCGGCATATAGCCCATTTCGCCCGCCCCGCCATGGGCGCCGCGCAGCAGATGCCCGTTGATCATCAGCGCGCCGCCAATGCCGGTGCCCAGGGCGACAAAGGCGACATTGTCCCGCCCGGCGGCCACGCCGCTGCTGGCCTCGGCCAGCAGCGCCAGGTTGACGTCGTTGTCGATCAGAACGTCGATGCCCAGGGCCTCGGCAAAGGCGGCGCGCGCATTGTTGGCTTCGAGGCCCGGCAGGTTGCCGGCCAGGCTGAGTTCGGCGCTGTGCGGATGCACGGCGGCCGGCACGCCCATGGCGGCCATGCGCAGCCGGAAGCGCGGCGTTCCGGCGCGTTCGCACAGGCTTTCGGCCATGCGGTCCAATTGCGCGGCCAGGCCCGCCGTGCCGTCCTGCGCCGTCGGCTCGACGCTTTCGGCCAGGATATGGCCGCGCAGGTCGGTGATGGCGGCGGCCACCTTGGTCCCGCCCACGTCGAAGCCCAGCGCCAGCGCCGCGTCGGCTTTCAGAGCATAGGACAGGTGGGAGCGCCCGGGCGCGCCGCCCAGCGCCCCGTCCACATGGACCATGCCGCGCGTTTCGAGATCGGCCAGCAATTCGGTGACCGCCAGCCTGGAGAGGCCGATACGCTGCGCCAGGGCCGGCCGCTGCAGCGCTTCTCCGCCCATCATCGCCTCGACCAGAAGCCGTAAGTAACCAGCTTGTGAATTTTTGCGCGCTGAAAGTGGCCCGCCATTCGGCAGCACCGGGGGCGGGCTATAGCGCTGATTTAACGGCCAGTCTTCCATTCAAGCTCTCCCCTGCCAGCGCGCCGCGCGTCGCAATGACGATACAATGCAAATTTTTTCTTATTGCGCAAAGACCAATGCCGCGCATAGATAGCCCTTGTAACAGCATGAAATGCGGCAAAGAGACAAGAAAATTGTACGGGCCGCTGCTGGAGCGAGAGAAAAAGGGAGGTTGATCGTGAAAATATTTTTGGCGTACGATCTGCTGCCCAAGGAGACGGTTTATCCGCGCCGTATGTCACCGGATGGTGACATTGCCGGCCAAGCACGAGGGACAGGAAAAATGATGGGCAAGAATTGGATCGCGCGCCTCGCGATCATCGCGCTCGCCGGTACGGCTTTGGTCGCGCCGGCCTGGGCGTTTCAGGAAGCGCCGATGCTGGCCGAGCAGGTCGAGGCCGGCGCCCTGCCGCCGGTCGACGAGCGGCTTCCGGTCAATCCGACCGTGGTCAATGCGCTCAGCGTCGGCCAATATGGCGGCACCTGGCACCGCGCCTATAATGGCCCGGGCGATCGCTGGGGTCCCACCAAGCTCATGGAAGAGCGCGTGCTGAAATGGGCCGCCGACGAGAACGGCGTCGCCTATCTCGAGCCGGGCTTCATCGAATCCTATGCGGTCAACGCGGATTCCACCGAATTCACCTTCACCCTGCTCGAGGGACTGAAATGGTCCGATGGCCATCCGGTGACCACCGAGGACGTTGCCTTCTGGTATGAGGACGTCTTCCTCAATCCCGCCCTCGTGCCCACCATCGATCCGACCTTCGCGCCGGGCGGGGTGCCGATGCAGCTCGACATCGCCGACGAGCGCACCTTTACGGTCAGGTTCGCCCAGCCTTACGTCTATTTCCTCGAAATCCTGGCCAAGGATTCCACCGGAGAGCCGAGTCTGGATCGTCCCAGCTTCATCATGCCGAAGCATTATCTCAGCCAGTTCAACGACAAATATGCCAGCGAGGACGAGCTCAAGGCCGCCGCCGCCAAGTACAATGTCGAGAAGTGGACCGACCTCTGGGGGTCGCGCGGCAATGTCACCGCCTGGTGGTTCAATCCGGACCTGCCGGTGATCACCGCCTGGATGATCGAGACCCCGGCGCCGGCCGAAACCGTCACCATGGTGCGCAATCCCTATTATTATGCCGTCGACCAGGAGGGCAACCAGCTCCCCTATATCGACCGCATCGCCCATCGCCTGTTCCAGGACAATGAAACGCTCAGCCTCATGGTGGCGCAGGGGCAGATCGATGCCCAGAACCGCTTCATGCAGCTGGCCAATTACACCTTCTACCGCGAGAACGAGGAGCGCGGGGATTACCACACGCTGCGCTGGATCGGTGCCACCGTCTGGTCGCTGATGCCGAACTACAATACCAAGGACGAGGTGCTGCGCACGCTCTACGAGGAATTCGATTTCCGCGAAGCCATGCAATTGGCGGTGGATCGTGAACTGGTCAACGAGCTGGCCTATTCGGGCCTGGCCGAGCCGCGCTCGGTGTCCCCCATCACCGGCTCGCCCTATTTCAACGAAGAACTCGAAACCTATCTCACCGAATACGATCCGGATCGCGCCAATGAATTGCTGGACGGGCTGGGCCTGACCGAGCGCGACAGCGCCGGCTTCCGCCTGCGGCCCGATGGGCAGCGCCTCACCATCGTCATCGAGGCCTATGACGCGGCCCATTCCAAGAGCCTCGAACTGCTCTCGGGCAATTATGCCGATGTCGGCATCGAGCTGCTGGCCCGCGTCATCGATCGGACCCAGTGGGAAAACAATCGTCGCAACAACGATTTCCAGATGCAGTGGATGCCGTTCGATCGCCTCTCGATCGTCCCGGCCGATCCGCGCCGCATGATGGGCGATGACGGCTACGCCGCCGAATATTTCAAGTGGTACGAGACGGCCGGGGCCGAGGGCGTCGAGCCGGCGGCCGACCACGCCATCCGCGATGTGTGGAAATATTGGGACGAAGCCTCGGAAGCGGCCAGCGTCGAGGTTGCCGATGCGGCGGTCAACAAGATGATCGATACCTTCGTGCGCAATGCCTGGGTCATCGGCGTGGTCGGGGAGGAGCCGGCGCCGATCATCGTCTCCAACAAGTTCCACAATCTGCGCGACGGGCTGGTGCTGGACGATGTGCATCGCGGCAAGGGCATTGCCTATCCGGCCCAGTTCTGGATCGAGCAGGATTAAGAGTTCCCTCGTGAAGGGGGAGGCGGTCCGCCGCCTCTCCCGCCCCGCTGCCGGCAGGGCGCGGCCTTATGCTCCTGCCGAAAGGCAGCCCGCTCGGCCTTGCGCGGCTCCGGCCGCGCCTGGCATTTCCGGAACTGTCCGGGCAGGGGAGACAGGATAGATCATGGTTGCCTTCATTCTGCGTCGTGCGCTTCTGGCGATACCGACGCTCATCTTCATTTCCTTCATCTCCTTCGTCATCATCCAGCTGCCGCCGGGCGATTACGTCACCGCCTATGTCGCGCAATTGCGCCAGTCGGGCGAATATATCTCCGCCATTCAGGAAGCGCAGTTGCGCGAGCAATTCGGGCTCAACGACCCGATGCTGGTGCAATATTGGCGCTGGATTTCCAACATCGTCCTGCGCGGCGAATTCGGCTATTCGCTGGAATGGAATGCCCCGGTCTCTTCGCTGATCTGGGACCGGCTGGGCCTGACGCTGGCCATTTCCTCGGTGAGCCTGGTCATCACCTGGCTCATCGCCATTCCCGTCGGCGTCTATTCGGCCACGCGGCAATATTCCTTCTTCGACCACGTCTTCACCGTCTTCGGGTTTCTGGGCAAGGGCATCCCCGATTTCCTCCTGGCGCTGGTGCTGATGTGGATGGCCTTCGCCTATATGAACCTCGATGTGGGTGGCCTGTTCTCGCCGCAATACCAGAACGCGCCCTGGTCCCTCGCCAAGGTCGTCGATCTCTTGGCCCATCTCTGGATCCCGCTGGTGGTGTTGGCCACGGGCGGCGCGGCGGGGCTGATCCGCGTCATGCGCGCCAATATGCTGGACGAGCTCGGCAAGCCCTATGTGGAAACCGCCTATGCCCAGGGCCTGTCGGAATCCAAGGTGGTCTGGAACTACCCCGTCCGCGTGGCGCTCAATCCGTTCATTTCCACGGTCGGCTGGGCCCTGCCGGCTCTGTTCTCGGGCGACATCATCACCGCCGTGGTGCTGAACCTGCCCACCACCGGGCCGCTGCTTTTGCAGGCGCTCAAGATGCAGGACATGTATCTGGCCGGCAGCTTCATTCTCATTCTCAGCGTCTTCACCGTCATCGGCACGCTGATCTCCGACATTCTCCTGGCGTGGTTCGACCCGCGCATCCGCTACGCGTGAGGTCCCCATCATGACCGATCAAGCCATCGCCGCCCCCAAGGGTAAGGACCACAGGGAAGACCTCTACACCGCCAAGCCCTGGCAATTGATCTGGCGCCGCTTTTCCAGGCACCTGCTGGCCGTCGTCTCCATGTGGTTCCTGATCGTGCTGGCGCTCTCGGCGATCTTTGCCGAATTCGTCGGGCCCTATGATCCGTTCAAGGTGCAGCGCCTGCGCACCCTGGCGCCGCCCACCGGCATTCACCTGTTCCACGAAGGCCAGTTCGTCGGCCCCTTCGTCTATGGCCTGGCCCGGGAGCGCGATCCCGATACGGCCCGCGTCACCTATGGGCCGGACACCGAAACCGTGCTGCCGATCCACTTCTTTTATAGCGGTGATTCCTACCGCTTCTTTGGCCTGTTCGAGACCGACATCCATCTCTTCGGCGTCGACGATAGGCGCGAACAGATCAACCTGCTGGGCACCGACGATCTGGGGCGCGACGTCTTCTCCCGCCTCATCCATGGCGCCCGCGTCACGCTGTCGGCCGGCGTCATCGGGGTGGCCTTCGCCTTCGTGCTCGGCCTGACGCTGGGCTCGATCTCGGGCTATTTCGGCGGCTGGATCGATGGCTCCATCCAACGCCTGATGGAATTCATCCGCTCCATTCCCACCATTCCGCTCTGGATGGGCCTCGCCGCGGCGCTGCCCATCGCCTGGGATCCCCTCTTCGTCTATGTGCTCATCACGCTGATCCTGGCCTTGATCGGCTGGACCAGCGTGGCGCGCGTGGTGCGGGGACAGTTCTTCGCCATCCGCAACGAGGATTACGTCATGGCCGCGCGCCTGGCCGGCGCCAGCGAATATCGCATCATCACCAGGCATATGCTGCCCTCGATGACCTCCTATATCATCGCCGCGCTCACCCTGGCGGTGCCGGAAATGATCCTGGGTGAAACCGCCCTCTCCTTCCTCGGGCTGGGCCTCAGGCCGCCCGTGGTCTCCTGGGGCGTGCTGCTCCAGGACGCGCAGAACCTGCGTTCCATTTCGCTGGCGCCCTGGCTGCTCTCACCCGGCGTCGCCGTGGTGATGACCGTGCTCGCCTTCAACTTCCTCGGCGATGGCTTGCGCGACGCGGCCGATCCCTATGGGCAGTAAGATCATGACCAAGCCTCCCATGCCCCAAAATCCTATGCCAGCAGAGCGCCTGCTCGAACTCGATGATGTCCATGTCCACTTCCCGCTGCGCGAAGGGCTGGTCAAAGCCGTCAACGGCGTCTCCTACCACGTCGACAAGGGCGAGGTTCTGGGCATTGTCGGCGAAAGCGGCTCCGGCAAATCCATCACAGCCCGCGCCATCATGCGGCTCCTGCCCAAGCGCGCCGCGCCGCCCACCGGCTCCATCCGTTTCCGCCCCCGCACCGGCGAGGATTTCGAGCTGTCCGGCCTCGACCGCAACAGCCGCGCCATCCGCCAGGTGCGTGGCCGCCATATCGGCATGATCTTCCAGGAACCGATGACGGCCCTGTCGCCCGTCCACACCATCGGCACCCAGATCATGCGCACGGTGCAATTGCATATGGGGCTGGGCAAGGCCGCCGCTCGCGCCCGCGCCATCGATCTTCTGGCCAAGGTGCAGATGCCGCGCCCGGCGCAGATGGTCGATGCCTATCCGCACCAGCTTTCCGGCGGCATGCGCCAGCGCGCCATGATCGCGCTGGCCATTTCCTGCGATCCCAGCCTGCTCATCGCCGACGAGCCGACCACCGCGCTCGACGTCACCACCGAAGCGCAGATCCTCGAATTGCTGAAATCGCTGCAATCCGAATTGGGCATGGCGATCATCTTCATCACCCACAATTTCGGCGTCGTCGCCGATATCGCCGACCGCGTCTCGGTCATGTATCTGGGCCGCATCGTCGAGACCGCCTCGGTCGACGACATTTTCTACGCGCCCAAGCATCCCTATACCCAGGCCCTGCTGCGCTCCATTCCCCGCCTCGGGGTCGATCAGGGCCGGCGCCTGCCCACCATTCCCGGCATGGTACCCGATCCGTTCAGCGTCCCGGAGGGCTGCGCCTTCAATCCGCGCTGCGGCCATGCCGTGGCCGGGCTCTGCGAGGTGCGGGTGCCGCCCGAAAAGCGCTTCGGCGCGCAGATGTCGCGCTGCCACATTGCCGATCAGTTCGTCCAGGAGCCCGCCAATGTCTGATCTGCCGGCGACCTCCCTTTCCCTGCCCGATGACGTGCTGTTCTCGGTACGCGGCCTCAAGAAATATTTCCCCATCCATGAAGGCTGGCTCAAGAAGCATGTCGGTGACGTCAAGGCCATCGACGACGTTTCCCTCGACATCAGGAAGGGCGAAACGCTCGGCCTCGTGGGCGAATCCGGTTCCGGCAAGTCCACCGTCGCCCGCCTCATGCTGCGCGCCTATTCGCTCACCGACGGGCAGATCCTGTTCCGCCGCGCCAATGGCGAGATCGTCGATCTGTCCGGCCTCACCGACCGCCAGATGCGGCCGCTGCGCGCCGAGATGCAGATGATCTTTCAGGACCCCTATTCCTCGCTCAATCCGCGCATGACCCTGCTGGAGCTGGTGGGCGAGCCCATGCTGATTCACGGCAAGGGCAATGACGGGGAAATCCGCGACCGCGTCGCCGAATTGCTCAAGGTCGTGGGTCTGCGCCCCGAATTCATCAATCGCTATCCGCATGCCTTTTCGGGCGGCCAGCGCCAGCGCATCGGCATTGCCCGGGCGCTGGCGCTCAATCCCAGTTTCATCGCCGCCGACGAGGCGGTCTCGGCGCTCGACGTGTCGGTGGCGGCGCAGAACATCAATCTGCTGCAGGATTTGCAGGAGCAGTTCGGCCTCACCTATCTGTTCATCACCCACGATCTGGGCATGGTCGAGCATATTTCCGACCGGGTCGGGGTCATGTATCTCGGCCGCCTCATGGAGGTTGCGCCCACCGAGGCCCTGTTCTCCAAACCCCTCCATCCCTATACCGAAGCCCTCATGGCCGCCGTGCCGCAGCCCGATCCGCGCGGCAACCGCGCCCGCAGGCGCGTGCCGCTCAAGGGCGAAATCGCCAATGCCGCCAATCCGCCCTCGGGCTGTTCCTTCCACCCGCGCTGCCCCTATGCCCAGCCGAACTGCAGCGCCGAAGTGCCGGCGCTGCGGACGGTTGACGGCGGCCGTCAGGTGCGCTGCCATTTCGCCGAAGAGCTGTCCCTCCTCGGAGCCATTGCCTGACCATGACTGACCAGGATCTTGCGGAGCGCTACGCCCCGCAACTCATGCTCGACCTTGCCGAGCCCTATCGGCCCTACGCCTATGGCTGGACCATTTTCCGCAGCCCCGGAAAATCCCCGTCGAGCAAGTTCGAGGTGGCGCCCGAAGGGGCCTTCGCCATCGAATATGCCATCTATTACGACTGGGACATCGGCCACCTCTACGACCTTGAACATGTCTGGGTCCATGTCGGAGAAGACGGTGCGGTCGTGAAAGTCGAAGCCTCCTCCCATGGCGGCCGCAAGCTCATGGATATCGGCAACGGCCTGCCGGAACTTGCAGGGGCTGGCTCAGAGGCGGCTCCATCGCCTCCCTCCCCCTTGAGGGGAGGGAATGAGGGTGGGGGTCCATCAGCGGATCACCGCACGACCTCCACCCCAGCCCTCCCCCCAAGGGGGAGGGGGGACACGAACCACTTGCCTTCCCACCCCATTATCTACGCCGAAGCCGGCAAGCACGCCCATTGGGCCAGCCCCGATCACATGAGCGAAGCCGATCGGCAGAAGCTCGGCTTTCTGTGCAGCACCATTGCCGGGATAGAAGGCGTCCATCTCGGTAATCGCTTCGCCAAAAGTGGCGCCTACACGGCCAGCCCGCGCGATCATCGCCTTGCGCGCCTCAAGATGCGCGCCGACGCCTTCGCGCCCCGGCATCGCTACCAGAGGCCCGATGCCGATCCAGTGCTCATGCCCTGGCCCGAACTGGAGGCCGCGATTCCGGGCAGGGTTGAGGCCGAACTCGCAAGCCTGGGGGCAGGGGACAATCATTTTGCCGCCATCTTCCTCGATTGCGGCGATACCCTGATCGACGAACGCACTGAGGAAAAGCTCCCCGGCAGCGAAGTCGTGGTCCGCGCCGATCTCATTCCCGGCGCCAAGCAGATGATGGACGATCTCAAGGCGCGCGGGCACAAGTTGGTCCTCGTCGCCGACGGGCCGCGCCAGACCTTTGTCAACATGCTCACCCATCACGGCCTCTGGGACCATTTCGACGCCCATGTCATTTCCGAGGATGTCGGCGTTCATAAACCCGATGCCCGCATGTTCGACGCCGCGCTCGCCGCCGCCGGTCTCACCCGCGACGATGCCTGGCGGACGGTGATGATCGGCAACAACCTCTCGCGCGACATCAATGGGGCAAACGCGCTGGGCATCACGTCGGTCTTCATGTCGTGGTCGACGCTGCGCAGTCATGTGCCCGCCGACCCCTCCGAAGTGCCCGATCATCACATCAGATCGCCGTCCGAATTCGTCGGATTGGTCGATCATCTCGAAACCGCGCTTCAATGGCGGTTTCGCTGCGCTCAACGTTAACAGTCTGCTAACCAGATCGACCCGATGGCCAACTCGATGCTGCACTTGAACAAGAATGACAGTCTCAATGCCTGGGAATTGTCAGCCATCGAGGCGCGCTACTTTCCCGGCGAGCCGGCACCGGCCAACGATCCGCAAAACTATAAATATATCAACGGTTTCGTCGATATTGGCGATCTGCCCTGCCGCGTCGCCACCTGGAAGGAGGTGGCCAACCGCGTCGTGGAGCTCAAAAATGACTGGAGGATCGACAGTCTCTACCTCCCCGGCGCCAATCGCCGGGTGGAATTCTCCGGTTTCCAGCATCGCCCGACAAGGCTAAGTCGTTGGTGCAGAACCTATATTGCCGCTCCTGCCGATCGCTACTATTCCTTCCGCCTCTTCACCCGCGGCGGCGTGCACATCTGGGTCGACGGCGCGCTCGCCGCCCGTTTCGAGCCCTTCACCCGCAACGAGACGCAGCAGACTGTGGTGCACCTCCCCATCAAGGCGGCGGGAAGCGAAGTTATTGTTTTCACAGAGGAAATGGCGGAGCGCGACGTCAACTGGTTCTTCGAGCTGGTGCTGCTGGACCCGGTTGAACTCACGGTGTCGCTTCCCGGCGCCAGCGCCGCCTCGGGTCCCGTCACGGCGCTCAAGGCCCTCTCGGCCCAGGTTCGGCCCGTTGGCGATATCGTTGATTCAGAAGGCGTTTTGTCGCTGAAATTCGATGACGCGCCCGACATCGACGTCACCATCCGCGCCCGCGTCACCTCAACCTCCCACACCCACGCCGTGCTTTTGGACCGCACGCTGACCCTGCCAGCCGGCGCCACGGAACTCCCCATCTGTCGCGGCAGCGATCTTCCGGATGGCTATCATACTGTGGCGCTTACATTTTCCGCCGACGATGCCAGCGTCGACCGCGTCATCGGCTGCGCCATCCTGCACGATACAAAGCCGCGCGTCTTGGAGGGAGACCTCATCGCTCGCAAGCGGCAAGCGCTTGAATATGCTGCGCAATTCGGCGAAATGCGCATGGGGACCGCGCTGGCCCTGCTGGCCATCGGCCACCCCGACGATCCTCGCATCCGCCCCATCCTCGAGGAAACCCTCCGGGCCATCGAGGAGCGCCGCGACTGCGCCGATTTCATCGCCGTGCCGCTGCTCTGGGCCTATAAGCGCTATTCCACTGATTTCGCTGATGATTTACGCCTGCGCACCGAGCGGGCCTTGCTCGATTTCCGCTATTGGGTGGACGAGCCCGGCAATGACGCCATGTGGTTCTGGAGCGAAAATCACGCCCTCTGCTTCCATGTCTCGCAATTGCTCGCCGGTCAGCTCTGGCCCGGCGAAACCTTCACCGCCTCCGGCCGCACCGGCCGGGAACAGGCGGGCCTCGCCCTTGAACGCCTCGGTCTTTGGCTCGATGCGGTGGAGGAAGACGGTCTCGCCGAGTGGAATTCGGCCGCCTATTATCCGATTGATTTCATTGGGCTTCTGGCCCTCGTCGAATTCGCGCCCGAACCTCTGGCGCAACGTGCCACGGCGCTCTGCGACCGCATCTTCACCATGCTGGCCCTCCATACATTGGAGGGGGTGCCCGCCGGCTCGATGGGGCGTGCCTATGACAAGGAATTGCGCGCCGGCCCGCTCACCGAGCTTGCCCCCTTCGCCGCCATCGTCTTCGGCAAGGGTTGGTTCAATACCGGCGTCGCCGCGCTCCCCATGCTCGCCGCCGGGCGCTATGAACCGCCCAAGGGCTTGACCGCGCTGGCCTTTCCGCCGGAACGGCAGGTTGTCGAGGCCCGCTATCGGCAGGGCTATGGACCGGCCGCGCTGCTGTCGCTTCACAAGAATGCCCATGTGCAGCTGTCCACCAATAGCGGTGCGAGACCAGGTGCTTACGGCCATCAGCAGCACGTGCTCGATGTCCGTTTCGCCAGCCACCCCATGGCTCGCAGCTGGATCAACCATCCCGGCGAAGACGACCCCTGGGGCCACGGGCGTCCCTCCTATTGGGCGGGCAATGGCAGCCTGCCGCGGGTCGGCCAGCAAGGGCCGGCGGCGCTGCTGCTGTTTCACCTCGCGGGAGCACGGCTCGGCTTCACCCATGTCTATGCCGCAACCAGTGGCATCGAGCATCACCTTGGCGAGGATACGCTGATCCTGCGCAGCGGCGGGGCGATGATGGCCTATAAGGCGACCGGCCCGATCGAGCCGCTAACGGCCGGTCCCGGCGCGGGCATCGAATATCGCAATCATGGCCTGGTACAGGGCTGGGCTGCAATCGTCAGTTATTCCAATGACTTGGAAGCCTTTGCCGCCGAGATCGCGGCCAGCGAACTGGTGCTCGATCCGGACGGCGCGCGGCTAAGCCTGCGCCAGCCGGACGGCAAGGCCATGATCCTCGACTGGGCGGAGGGCCTGCGCGTCGATGGCGAGAGCCTGGCCATGACGGACCTCTCGGCCATGCCCGAGATCGCCGTTTCTTCCTGAAACGCAGGCATTGCCGGCCGTCATTGGCGTGTCATTTCGGCGGCGTAGAAGGCACTCATTCGAATGAGTGAGTGCCATGCGCCATCAGGGATTGTCCTGGGAAGAAATCCGCGACCGGATTGGCGACGAGATCGCCTCGGGCCGGCTGCTGCCCGATATGCGGCTCCCGTCCGAGCCGGAAATGTGCGTGCTCTACAAGACGCGCCGCCATTCGCTGCGCAAGGCGTTGGCCGCCCTGGTCGCCGAAGGCAAGCTGCGGGTGGAGCAGGGCAGGGGCACTTTCGTGGAGCGGGCGCCGCTCATCGATTACGTCATCGGCGCGCGGACCCGTTTCCGGGCAAACCTTATGGCCCAGGGGCTCGCGGCGTCGGACCAGCGGCTGGAAGAGATGCGGATTCCCGCCAGCCCGCGCGTTGCGGCGGCGCTGCGCATCCTTGCCGGAGCGCAGGTCCATGCCCGCTCCGGCCGGGGTTTCGCCAATGAATTGCCGATCAATCTGAGCTGGTCCTATTGGGATGCCGGGCGCTTTCCCGACATCATCGAGCGCCTGCGCACCTGCCCCTCCGTCACCGATGTCTATGGCTCCTACGGCATCGCCGATTATCGGCGGCTGCGCACCACCATCTTCACCCGCATCGCTTCGGAAACCGAAGCCGGCCTTCTAATGCTGCGGCCGGGCCAGTCGGTCATGGTCGTGCAAAAGATCGATGCCACGCTGGACGGCACGCCCATTGGCTTTTCCGAGGCCGCCTGGGCCGGCGACCGGGTGCAGTTCACCTTCGATACCGATCCTGTTTCATCCCTTCCCGTTGAGAGGAAAGACCATGTTTAACGAAGCCGGCAATGGCGACGGCGATCATGGGAGGACGCTGGGCATTCTGGCCCACGCCCGCCCCGACAGACTCAAGGCCATGGCCGAAACCCTGCTGGGCGCCATGGGAGATATCGACGTCATCGCCAACCGCACGGGCCTGGTCATGGTGCCGATGCGCGACAGCGTGGAACAGGTCGATTTCCATTTGGGCGAGGTGCTGGTGAGCGAAGCCCATATCGCCGATGCCGAGGGACGCATCGGCTATGGCATGGTCACCGGTCGCGACCTCGAACGGGCCATGGCCATGGCCGTCATCGATCTTCATCTCTTTGTCGTCGGCCCCGACGACACTCTCACCCGCTTCCTGGCCGAGGAACGCGCCCACGCCTTGGCGGAAGACGAAATCCGCATGCGTCAGGTCGAGGCCACCCGCGTCGAAATGGAGACTTTCTGATGCTGAGTGTGGCGCCGCCCGATGCGGCCGAAATCCGTTGCAATGCCGTTTTCGAGGCCCTGCTCTGGGCCATGTCCCGGCCCGGCGAGGCGCAGCTTCTGCCTGCGCCCGGCATAGCGGGGATCATCGAGACATTGATCGACCTCGAATGCACCGCCTATGCGGAAGGAGAAGAATTGCGAGCCCGGCTCGCCGCCACCGGCGCGCTTCTCACCGAGGACATCGGGCAAGCGGGCTATGTTTTCGTCGACAGCTTGATGGATTTTGAAGCTTGGCTTCCTGCCGTCAATCGCGGCTCGGCGCTCTATCCCGATGCGGGGGCGACGCTGGTGGCCGCCGCCAGCCATGGACGCGGTTCGCGCCAGCGCCTTACGGGGCCGGGCATTGCCGAAAATCGGGACATCCTCGTCGATGTTCCCGCCGGCTTCTGGGACCTGCGAGCGCAGCTCTCGGCATACCCGGAGGGCTTCGATCTCATTCTGGTCGGTGGCGCTTCGGCCATTGCCATTCCCCGTTCCACCCACGTCGAGGTGCTCTGATGGCCTATGTTGCAACTCGTGGTGGCGAAAAGGCCATCGAGCAGGCCGAGCGGCTGTTCCGGCAGGATCTGGGCACGATCGATGGGGATCGCGTCGAAACCATCCGCAGGACCTTGCCCTATCTGATCGATCGGGTGATGGGCGAAGCCTCGCTCTATAGCGAGGAACTGGCAGCGCTCGCCTTGGCGCAGACCGGCGGAGAATTGTCCGAGGCGGTGCTGGTGCTGCGGGCCTGGCGCACTACCCAACCACGCATCGCCATTGCCCGTCCGGTTCAGCAATCCGAATTGCTCACCCAGCGTCGCATCTCGGCGGCGTTCAAGGATATTCCGGGCGGGCAAATTCTGGGACCGACGCTGGATTATGCGCATCGGGTGCTCGCCACCGATGTGCTGGAAGGCCGGCCCTATACGCCGCCCATGGTCGACATGGCCGATCGGCCCGCGCCGCAGCGCCAGCCGGTCCTGGCCGACTGGCAGCGCCAACAGGGCCTGGTCAAGCCCGCCGTCCCGTCCGAAATTGCGCCGGAGGACATTCCCGATCTGACGCGAGAGCCGCTCCTGCTTCCGGCCTCACGCGCCCATCGCCTGCAAAGCCTGGCCCGGGCCGAGACCGGCGGAGTCCTGGCGCTCGGCTATTCCGCCATGCGCGGCTATGGCAATGCCCATCCGACGGTCAATGAATTGCGCCTTGCCGAAGCGGAGGTGGTGGTGCGCCATCCGCGTGGCGCCCAATTTTCCGCCGGTCGGGTCCGCGTCAGCCAGGCCGAGGTGACTTCAAAGGAAAAGGGCGGCTATCTCGAGCTCGGCTATGCCGCCACTTTCGGCTGGAACGAGGTCAAGGTGATCGCGGCGGCCACGCTCGATCTCAATTCGGCCGAAGCGCCGGTCGGCTCGGCCGTGCACGAGGAATTCTACCTCTATCACACCGAAAGCGTCGAAGCGTCCGGCTTCTGCATCCATTTCAAGTTGCCCCATTACGTCACTTTCCAGTCGGTGCTCGATGCTATGCGCGGTGCCAATGCGCGGCAGGCTTCCGGGCGGGCGGCGGAAGAAAACCAAGAGGAATCCGTGCTATGAGCCTGGCCACACTCACCAAGCCCTGGGCTGCCACCAGCTATGGCTTTCTCGATGCTTCGGCCAAGCGCGAATTGCGCCGCAAGATGCTCAAGGCCGTGGCGGTGCCCGGCTGCCAGATGCCTTATGCCAGTCGTGAAGTGCCGATGGCGCGCGGCTGGGGCACGGGCGGGCTCCAGGTCACGCTCACGCTGGTCAATCCCGGGTCTGTGATCAAGGTCATCGACCAAGGCGCCGATGACGGGGTCAATGCCGCTTCGATCCGCCGCTTCGTCAGCAGCGTTTCCGGCGCGGCGCAGACCTGGGATACGCTGGACGCCAGCATCATCCAGTCGCGCCATCGCATTCCCGAAGAAATCCTGCGCGAGAACCAGGTCCTGGTGCTGCAGGTGCCCGATCCGGAGCCTCTGCGGGATGTGGAATCCAATATCTCCATTGCCCGGCAGATGCATGCGGACGCCGATTACGGCAAGCTCTGGCTGACGCTTTACGAGCAGATCGTGCGCAAGGGCCGCATCATGCAGGGCGCCTCCTATCCCGCTTTGGTCAATGGCCGGCACGTGATAACGCCCTCGCCCATTCCGCGCTGGGACGTGCCGAAGCTGCATATGTCCAAACACCTGACGATCCTGTCGGCGGGGCGTGAAAAGCGGATTTTCGCGGTCCCGCCTTTTACCAGGGTTGAGCCCTTGGTGTTTTCGGACCGGCCTTATCTGGTCGAGGACCACGCGGGGCTGACCTGCCAGCGCTCGGGGCTATCGGGCTTCTTCATGAACGAATTGCCCATGGATGGCGGCGGCTCGCGCTTCGAAGTGTCTGACAGCAATCTGGGGATCAAGGCGATCCGCCGGACGGAAGGCGAGCCCGATGGCATCGGCGACACCTGGTATCGCAATGGGGAATATTCGGCATGAATCTCGAAACGTCTTCGGCATTGCAACGGGCCGCTCCGCGGCTCATGGCGGATGCGCCCGTTCTCACCATGGCCGGCATGTCGCGCGCCTATGGGGCCGTACAGGCCTTGCGCGCGGTCGATGTCAGTGTCTATCCCGGCGAAGTCCTGGGCATTGTGGGGGAGAGCGGCTCGGGCAAGTCGACGCTGCTGCGCATGATGAATCTCGAGGATACGCCCGATAACGGCGATTATCGGCTGCGGCTTCCGGGCCGCGCCGATCGAAATCTCTTCGAGCTGGATCGCTATGAGCGCCGCATGCTCCGCGCCCGCCATATCGGCATCGTCTATCAAAACCCGCATCTGGGATTGCTGATGCATCACAGCTCCAGCGGCAATGTGGCCGAACGGCTGCTGGTCGCGGGGGAGCGCAGTTTCGAGGTTTTGCGCAGCAAGGCGCGCGTGGCGCTGGATGCGTCGGAATTTCCGCTCGCGCGCATGGATGCGCGACCCATCGAATTGTCCGGCGGCATGCAGCAGCGCGTGCAATTGGCCAAGGCCATCGCGCTCGAACCGAGCCTGCTCCTGCTCGATGAGCCGACCACGGGGCTCGATGTGTCGGTACAGGCGCTGGTGCTGGATACGCTGAAGCGCCTGCAGCGCGAACGGCGCATCACCATGGTGCTGGTCAGCCACGATCTCGGGGTCATTCGCACCATGGCCGATCGCGTCATAGTCATGCGTCATGGCGCGGTGGTGGAGCAGGGCCTGGCCGACCAGGTGTTCCAGGATCCGCAGCACCCCTATACCCAGCAACTCGTCCACGCCAAGCTCTAGGAAAAGCCATGAATGCCAATTCGTTCATCTTGCGGGTCCAGGGCCTGGCCAAGGCGTTTCGCATGTTCCATCTGGAGGCGACCCTGCACGCTTTCGAGGATGTCAGCTTCGATCTCAGCGCCGGCGAATTCCTGCTGCTGCGCGGCCATAACGGTGCGGGCAAGTCGACGCTTCTGCGCACCATCTGGCGCAGCTATCTGCCGGTCGCGGGGCAAGTGCTCTACCAATCGCGCCGTGGCGAAATCGACCTCGCCAATGCCGCCGATGTCGATATCGCCTTGTTGCGCCGAGAAGAAATCGGCTTCGTCACCCAGTTTCTCAATGCCCGGCCGCGCGTCGCTGCGCAGGACATCGTGGCCGAGCCGCTGCTGCTGGCGGGGCATGAGCGCACGGCTGCGCTGGAGCAGGCGCGCCATTGGCTGGACCAGTTCGGCGTGCGGCGTGAACTCTGGCGCGCTTATCCCAGTACGTTTTCCGGCGGCGAGCAGCAGAAGGTCAATCTTGCGCGCGCCCTGATCCTGCCGCAGCGACTGCTGCTGCTTGACGAGCCTACCGCTTCGCTCGATGCGGGCGCCCGGGCCGCGCTGGTCAGCCGCCTGGCCGAGCTCAAGGCGCAGGGCGTCGCCATGATCGGGGTCTTCCATCATCCCGGCGATGTGGCGCAGTTGATCGACCGCGAGATCAACCTGGGCACCCGGGTCGTGGCCCCGGCTCAACACGAGGAGCCCCAATATGTGGCTGTCTGATTTCCGTATCGTCCTCAAGGACCGCATCATCGAGAGCGGTGCGCTGCGCCTCGAGGACGGCGTGATCGCCGAAATCCGCGAGACGCCATTTGCCGGCGCCGATCTCCATGGCCAGGGCATGCTGCTGATGCCCGGCATGATCGACATGCATGGTGATATGATCGAGCGCGAAATCGAGCCGCGCCCCAATGTGCGCATGCCGATGGAAATGGGCCTGCGCGATCTTGATGTGAAGCTGGCGACATCGGGCATCACCACCGCCTATGCCTCGCTCTCCTTCAGCCCCGGTTCGACCTATGGACATATGCGCTCCTACGAGTTCACCGGCGAAATGATCCGTGCCGTGCGAGCACATCGGCACGACATGCTCATCGACCACCGTGTTCATGCCCGGTTCGAAGTGACGTTTCCGGCGGCCTTGTCCGTCGTCAAGGACTTGATCGGGGACGGCGCGGTGGACCTGGTTTCGCTGTGCGACCACACGCCGGGGCAGGGGCAATATCGCGACCTGGCGCTGCAGGCGGCCAATATTGCCAAGGCCAAGGGCGTGTCGCTGGAGGCCGCCGCGGAGCAATTGCAGCAGCGGATCAGGGAGCGGCGGGAAAGCGCCGGCGACCTCACCGCCACGCTGCGGGCCATAACCCAATATTGCGCGCTGCACGGTGTTCCCGTCGCCAGCCATGATGACGACACGGTCGAAAAGGTGGCGCTGATGCATAGTCTCGGCGCCAATATCAGCGAATTTCCGGTGACGCTGGAGGCGGCCCGTGAGGCCCGGACGCTGGGCATGTTGACCGCGATGGGCGCCCCCAATGCGCTGCGCGGGCAATCCTATTCGGGCAATCTCTCGGCGCGCGAGGCGCATGCGGCGGGATTGCTCGACCTGCTGACGGCCGATTATCACCCCAGCGCCATGCTGCCGGCTTTGCTGGTGCTGGCCAAGACCGATCCGGAGGGCCTGGCGGGGGCCGCGCGGCTCGCCAGCTTCAACCCGGCCCGTGCTCTTGGTCTCGAGGATCGCGGTGAAATTCGCGAGGGTTTACGGGCCGATCTGGTTGTCGCCGAAGACAGGGGCGTGGGCTGGGTGCGCGCGACTTTCGCGGGCGGTCGCCTCGTGCATTCCGATGGTACGCTGGCCTTTGAGCGCCGCCAGGAGGCCCTGCTTTCGGGTTGAACTGGGGGTCACTCGGTAGAGGCGGGCCGGCCGACATAGATCGGGTTGCTCAGGGCCCGTCTTATGGGTTGGTCCCTGAGATCGACATTGCGGAGTTGCCAAGGAAGTTCACGGCCCTCGAGAAGAGCGGCAAACTCGGCAAGCATCGTGGCGCGGGTGGTTTCAGAGGCGATGATTTCGGCGCGGATGAAGGTTTTGGGCGTGACGGGGATTTCGGTCTGCCAGTCGGCGTTGGTGATTTCGATGCGGGCGATTTCGCCGCTTGCGTCGATGAGGGAGAGGATTTCGCCGGCGGCGCCGCGCGCGGTGACGGACACGCTGGAAATGGTCTCGATCGTGCCGCCCATGGGGGTGCCGTGGGCGTCGATTTCGAGGTGTGGACCGTTGGGGCTTTCGGTGACGTAGCCGTGGCCCGATTTCATGGCCGTGAGGACCGCGTCTTCGCTTAGTTCAGGCAGCCAGAGCACCGTGGTCGGCCGCGCCAGAACCAGGGGGCCTTCGGGCTGCAGATCGACGGGCTGGTGAAAATCCGAACCGCCGATGGCCGAGAGTCTGAGGCCCGAGGCGAGGCGGGCCTGCCATTTGTCGAGCGCGATCCAGTTCCAGGCCAGCCAGGTGGATTGCCAGACTTCCTGGCAATCGGCTTCGGGCAATTCGTAGTCCCAGGCGATGGGCGGCTTGTCGTGATTGATGGAGAGGAGGCCGCCCTTGTCGTGGGCCATTCGGGCCAGTGTGTGGGCGTCGGAGGGCCGTGTCATGCGGAAATCGATCCACTCGTCCACACCATAGACGTTGGCATGGCCTTCGGCGGTAGTGACCTCCATAGCGCGGATGAAAACGAGATCGGGCGACGATTGCGGGTGGAAATAGCGGCGCTGGGTAACAGTGTTGTGATCGGCAATGGCGAGGAAATCGAGACCGGCTTGTCTCGCGGCGCGGTGGAGGGTTTCGGGGGCGCCGCGCGCATCGGAATGGAAGGTGTGGCAATGCAGGTCCCCCTTGTACCAGCCGGCGCCCTGGCGCACCGGGAAGGTGCGGGCCGGCTGGGGTTCGAGGATGCGGGGCGAGGAATCGAGGGTGATCGTCACAGTGACGTCGACGCCGGCCTCGGGAACCTTGTAGAGGCCAAGAATGACGTTCCAGGTGCCGGGCCGGATTTCGCCGTGAATATAGCCGGGCGTGGCATCGTCGGTGGCGATGAAATAGCGGTCGCGGGCGCCGCCGCTCCAGCCGCGAAAGCCTTCGGCGGCCGGATAACCTGTATCGCGTGGATCAAAAGCGCCGAGGTCGATAACGCAATCGTCGGCCTTGGGATAGGCGAGGGTGACGTCGATGCGGGTGGTGCCGGCCGGGACGTCGAAGGGGATATAGAAATAGGGGCTTTTCGACTGGTCGGCGCGGGTGATGTGGGCAGTAATGGTGGTCATCTGTTGTCAGCACCCTGGCGCTGGAGGCTTGATGGTCGTCCTTCTCCCACAAGGGAAGAGGGGCGGTCGGTGTTAACCGTTGATCCCTGGAATGCGTTTTCCGGCGCTGTCGAACAGATGCACGTGGTCGGCGGCGAAGCCCAGGGTGACCGTCTCGCCCAGGGCGATATGGTCGTCGGTGAAGATGCGGGCGGTGACCCTTGCGCCTTCACCGCGATCAATGGTGACGAGGCTTTCGGGCCCCATATTTTCATTGGCGAAGAGCGGGGCGGTGATGGTGTTGGGGGCGCCGGCACCGGCGACATCGAGATGTTCGGGGCGGATGCCGAGGGTGAGTTTGCTGCCGGCGGCGAGGGCCGTGCCGATGGCGTCAGTCATGGGCAGGGCGGCGATGGTGAGGCTGTCGGCCTTGAGCTGGAGTTTGCCGTCGTCCTTTGTGGCTTCGACCTCGACCAGGTTCATCGGCGGATTGCCGACGAAATTGGCGACGAAGGTGGTGGCGGGGCGGCGGTAAATCTCGATGGGCGAGGCATATTGGACGATGCGGCCCTGATCCATCACCGCGATGCGGGTGGCGAGCGCCATGGCCTCGGCCTGATCGTGGGTAACGTAAACGGCGGTCATGCCCATGTCGCGCTGCAGATGGTTGAGAAAGCCGCGCGCTTCGAGGCGCAACTTGGCGTCGAGATTGGAGAGCGGCTCATCGAAAAGGTAAACTTGGGCCGGATAGACCAAAGCCCGGGCGAGCGAGGTGCGCTGCTGCTGGCCGCCGGAAATCTGGCTGGGGAGGCGGTCGAGCAGGTGGCCGATCTTGAGCACGTCGGCTACTTCCTTGGCCCTGGCATGGCGCTTGGATACGGCTTCGCCGCGGACCTTGAGCGGATAGGCGATGTTGTCGGCCAGGTTCATGTGCGGATAAAGCGCATAATCCTGGAACACCATGGCGATGTTGCGGTCCTTGGGATGGAAATGGGTGACATCCTCTCCGCCGATCATGACCTGGCCGGAGGTCGGGGTTTCGAGGCCGGCTATCATGCGGAGGGAGGTGGTCTTGCCGCAGCCTGAGGGGCCGAGCAGGCACACGAATTCTCCGTCGCCGATATCGAAGCTGACATCGGAAACGGCCTTGAACTCGCCGAAGCTCTTGGTGACCTTGCTGAATGCAACAGATGCCATGAAATTTATGCCTTGATGCCGCCGAAGAACCGGAAGCCGAACCTCCAGCTGACGAAGAGATAGAGTGCCACGACGGGCAGCGAATAGATGAGCGAGTAGGCCGCCAGCAGCGTGACCACGGGCGTGCCGGCTTCCGAATAGAAGGAATAGATGGCGACGGCGGCCGGCATGTTGGCGCTGGACCGCAGCAGGATGAAGGGGATGAGGAAGCTGCCCCAGATATTGACGAAGCTCCACACCACGATGACCACGATGCCGGGACGGATGACGGGCAGGGCCACGTCGAAAAAGGCCTGGACGGGCGACGCCCCGGCCACCATGGCGCTTTCCTCGTAGGATTTGGGGATGGAATCGATGAAGTCGCGCAGGATGAACATGGCGGTGGGGAGGAGCCCGCCGGCAAAGGTGAGGATGACCGCGAGATGGGTGTCCATCAGCCCGGCGGCCGAGATGATGAGGAAGATCGGCACCATGGCGGCCGAGCCGGAAACGACCGAGGAGAAGAGCAAGAGGATATAGGTGACCGCGCCCTTGCCGGGAATGGAGGAGCGACTGAGCGCGTAGGCGGCGAGCGTCGCCGCGGCGCCGACCAGGATCACGCCGCCCACGGCCTGGATCAGGCTGTTCCACAGTGCCTGCATGGCGAAGCCATTGCCGAAGACGGTGTTGAAATTGGAGAGCGTGAAGGGGTCGGGAATGGCCAGGCCCAGTTCGGCTCTCGCATTGAAGGGCGCAAAGAGGAACCAGAGCAAAGGCAGCGCGAAGGCGGCGCCGATAAGCGCGGCCAGGGTGGAAAAGGCGATGCGGCTGAAAAGCGCGGGGAATTTCATGGCTTCGTCCTCACGTCCTCGGCGCTTTCTTCTTGCGACCGATGCTGAGATAGACCAGCGCGAAGGCAAGGTTGATCAGCATCATGATGACGCCGACGGCGGCGCCCTTGCCGAACTGGAAGTCCTGGAAGGCCACGCGGTAATTGTAGATGGAGACCAGTTCCGTCCGGTAGCTCGGCCCGCCATTGGTGAGCAGAAACGGCGTGAAGGTGTTGAAGGTCCACATGGTGATGAGGATGAGATTGGTGACGATGTGGCCGCGGATCAACGGCACGGCGATGTCGCGGAATTTCTGCCAGGAGGTCGCGCCGGCCACGTCCGCCGCCTGGAAATAGGAGGGCGGAATGGAGGAAAAGGCCGAATTGAACAGCATCATCGAGAAGGCGGCGCCGCGCCAGGTGTTGAACACGACGATGACCCAGAAGGGCTGATCGAGCAGGAAGTCGCCGCTGGGCAGTCCGATGGCATTGAGCATCATGTTGAGCGTGCCGGCATCGCGATCGAGAAAGGCGAACCAGGCAAAGCCGATGACCACTTCGGGCAGGATCCAGGCGGCGATGACGAAGGTTTCGGTGAGGCGCTTGATCCAGGGCGGCACGGTCTGGATCAGCCAGGCGAGGAGCAGCCCGAGCAGCGCCTGGCCGATTAGCGCCGAGGCGAGCACGAATTGGGTGGTGAGGATCAACGAGAAGCCGAACTGGCCGCGCTGGAAGAAGGTCGCGGGGTCGAAGAGCGCCAGGTAATTGGCCAGGCCGACGAATTCGGGATTGAGCGCGGTGCGGCCGAGCAGGGTGCGATTGGTGAAGGAAACGAAGATCACCCAGAAGAAGGGCACGATGACGAAGACCGAGACCAGGAGCCCGGCCGGCGTCAGGAAGGCGGCGCCGGCGCGATTGGACAGCAGGGAGAAATTGCGGACCTTTTTCGGCTCGGTGGTGATGGGTTCGGTGGTCATTGGGTGTCTCGGTCCTGTTCCCCTCCCCCTTGAGGGGAGGGCTAGGGATGGGGGTCCATCGGCGGCCCACTAAGCGACCCCCACCCCAGCCCTCCCCTCAAGGGGGAGGGGGCGAAGGAACCGCCACATCAATCACTCCCCGGCACGCCGGAGCGCGCCGGGGGTACGAGGGAGGCTAGAGCAGGCTGACCACGTTATCGGCGCCCACGATGGCGGTGACCGAGGCCTTGTACTGAGCCATGGCTTCTTCCGGCGAGAGTTCGCCCGAGACCACGGCTTCGGTCATGCGCTGGATTTCCGAGGAGACCGCGTTGTAGTTCGGATCGTTCGGACGCGCGGTGGTCAGCGGCAGCAAGGTCTGGCTGGTTTCGGTGAGGAACGGGCTGTCTGGGATTTCGACATCCGTGCGGGCGGTGATGCGCGGCTGCAGCGCCTGGAAGGCGGAGAGCTGTTCGGGCTCATTCATGAACGACAGGAAAGCCCAGGCCTCAGCCGGCGAATCCGTGTTCGGATTAAGCACGAAGCCGGTGCCGCCCGAAATGGTGACGAAATCCTGGCCGCGAATGCCCTTGCCGGGTTCCTGTGCTGGAACTTTCGCCCAGCCCTGGACCTCGTCGCGATTGGCCACGGCGAATTCGGAGCCTTCGGGGGTTACGGAGCGGTAGAAGTAATCCCCTTCGAGCAGCAGTGCGGTGACGCCGTCGCGGAAATTGGCGAAGGAGCGGTTGCGGCCATCGGCCAGAAGCTGGGCGCGCTGGTCACCGAGCTGTTCGTCGACATAGACGGTCTTGTAGAGGTTCAGGGTGTCGAGAATGCCCTGGCTCTCGACGATGAACTTGCCGTTTTCGCCGATGACGGATTCGCCTGTGCCCAGCAGCAGCAGCCAATAGCCCTGCATGGTGGTGGCTTCGCCCATGGCGACGCCGGCATTGATCTGGAGCGGGAAGCTGTCGGGCTTGATCGCCTTGATGGCGCGGGCGGCGTCGAGCAATTCTTCCCAGGAGGTCGGCTGCCAGGTGTCGGCGTCGATGCCGGCTTCGGCCAGGATATCCTTGCGGGTGTGGATCATCCGCACGTCGGTGCCGAGCGGAATGCCGTAATATTTGCCGTCATAGAGCATGAGGGCGCGCGAGCCTTCGGAGAGGGCGTCCCAGCCGGACCAATCGTTGACTTCGGCGCCGGCGACCTCGTCGAGCGACTTCAGCAGGCCGCCTTCCACGAAGGAGGGAATGAGGAAGCCGTCGAAGGCGGAAACGTCGGGGCCCGCGCCGGTGGAGAAATCGAGGGCCAATTGCTGGGTGAGCTGGGCATCCTCGCCACCGAACTGGTTGAGGCGGACATTCACGCCCGGATTGGCGGCCTCGAAAGCGGGGATGACGCTGTTCTCGATCCATTCGGCGGTGGCGCTGTTGACGCCGCCGATGACGCAGCGGCAGGTGACATCAAGATCGACGGCGAAGGCCGGCGCGGCCATAGCGGTGGCGCCAACAAGACCAAGCGCGAGAGCGCGCAGACGATTGCTCATAGCAATACCTCCCATGTTTGGCTCCGAATTCTCCGGTAGCCGGATTGGCCCGCGGCAGAGCGAGCTGCTGCATAGGCCCGTTCAGAATGAACACGTTTTCAAACTTCGTCAATGCGGAGAATTCGCAGCCGAAATCGGCGGCCGGCCGGCCGCTCAGTTCGAATGGCAGCTTTTCACGACGTTCCTGTGACATTGATCAGTCGGATTGCCCGGAAGGCGCTCCGAGGCTGGCTTGACAGCCGCGTCGGATGTCGCCAGAAAAATGAACACGTTTTCATCCACGTCGGATGATCGGGAGGGTTATGGTGAGCGATAGCGAGCAGGTGCCGCGCGGGCGGGCGACTGCGGAAATTGTCGCCGCGCGGGCCAAGGTCTCGCGGGTCGCCGTGTCGCGCGCCTTCAATCCCCATACGTCGCTGAAGCCGGAAAAGCGCGAGCTGATCCTGCGGATCGCACAGGAGCTGAATTATACGCCGGACCGGGCGGCGCGAGCGCTGGTCAGCGGCCGCTCGCACCTGATCGGGGTGATCGTGCCGGATGTGTGCAGCCATTGGGAAAGCCAGGAAATCGATGCACTGACCACGGCCCTGCAGGCGGAGGGCTTTGCCACCCTGCTATTCAAGACCCGCACCGACTATTCGATGGACGAGCAATTGCTCTCCTATATGCGGGGTTTCAATCCGGATTCGGTGATCGCCTTCGTCGAGAACGTCAAGCCGCAGACCCTGGCGCTTTTTCTCGACCGGGCCGTGCCCATCTATGTGCATTACCCGCTGCCGGGAGGTGGGGAGGAGCCGGAGAACGAGCCCCTGCACGACCGGCTCAATGTGCTGCAATATGACGGCATCGACCAGGCGGTGGCTCTGTTGCAGGGTTATGGCGTGCGGCGCATCGCCTATCTCTCGGGGCTGGAAAAATCCCGCGCCAACACCTCGCGCGAGGCGACGCTGCGGCAGGTCATGGCCAATCGTGGCCTGGAGCCGCCCATCGTGGCGAAGGGCGATTTCAGCTATGACATGGCCTATGGGGCCACGCTCGACCTGTTCCGGGTGGGGGCGGGGGCCGACGCGATCTTCGCCGCCAATGATGTGGGCGCCTTCGGGGTGATCGACGCGGTGCGGCACGAACTCAAGCTCCGCGTGCCCGAGGACGTAAAGGTCGTCGGTTTCGACGACATCGCCCAGTCGCACTGGAAAAGCTACAATCTCACTACGGTGAAATTCGACCTCGAGGAGCGGGTGCGCGGCCTGGTGCGGCTGATCCTGAGACGCCTCAACAATCCGGATGCGCCGGGTTTCCACGAAACGCTCAATACAAGGCTCGTCGTGCGCGGCACGGTGGGCTGACGATCCATGACCCCAAAGATCCATCTCGTCTTCAAGACCCATCTCGACATCGGGTTTACCGATCATGCCGCCAAGGTGCGGCGGCAATATCATGAGCAATTCATCCCCCAGGCCATCGCCACGGGCGAGCATTTCTTCCGCGAGAACCCGGAGGCGCCGGCCTTCATCTGGACGACGGGTGCCTGGCTGATCTGGGATCATCTGCAATCGCAGGATTCCGGGAAGGTGCGGCGGCTGGAACAGACGATCGAGCGCGGGCTGATCGCCTGGCACGGCCTGCCCTTCACCACCCATACCGAGCTGATGAGCCCGGCTCTGTTCCGGGCCGGCCTGTCCTATGCCGCCGAACTCGATGCCCGCTTTGGTCGCAAGACCATTGCCGCCAAGATGACGGACGTGCCGGGCCATACTTTGGGCATGGTGCCGCTGCTGGCCGAGGCGGGCATCCGTTTCCTGCATCTGGGGGTCAATACGGCTAGCCCGGTGCCGGATGTCCCGCCGATCTTCCGCTGGCAGGCGCCAAGCGGCGAAGAAGTCGTGGTCATGTATCAGGGCTCCTATGGGGCCACCGATTTTCCCGCCGGCCATGATGTGGGCCTCAGCTTCGCCCATACCAATGACAATATCGGGCCGCAAAGCGTGGGGCAGTGCGTGGAGGCGCTGCGCCACATTCAGCATGAATTCCCCGACGCCGAAATCGGCGCCTCGACTCTCGACGCTTTCGGCGCTGAGATGTGGGCCCGGCGGGATGCCTTTCCCATCCTGACCCAGGATATCGGCGATAGCTGGATCCACGGCGCTGGCAGCGATCCGGAAAAGCTGGCGCGCTTCCGGGCGCTGACGCGGCTTTACGATGGCTGGGTGGATGCGCCGAGTGCCGAGCGACTGGCCTTCGGACGCGGGCTGACCATGGTGGCCGAGCATACCTGGGGCGTCGATATCAAGACCTATCTGCGCGACGAGAAGGCGTGGGACCGGGCGGATTTCGAGGCGGCGCGCGGCAGCGATTACCGCTTTGCCTATGCAGAACAATCCTGGGCCGAGCAGCGCGGCTATCTCTCGAGCGCCGTGGGCCAGCTCGGCGCGGCCGATCGAGCGGCGGCGGAAAGGGCGCTGGCCCGCCTGGCCCTGCCCGCACCGATCATGCCGGTGCCGGGCACGGCGGTCGCCGATGGCGGCTGGACTGCCGAGCTCGATGTCGCGACCGGGGATGTCCTGCGGCTCACCGCGCCGGATGGGCGGGTGGTGGAGGGCGGGGCCGAAAGCCTCCTGGGCTATCGCCATGAAAGCTACGATTGGGCGGCCTTGCAGACCCATCTCGATTCCTACCTGCAGCATCGGCAGGAATGGGCCATCCTGGACCATGACAAGCCGGGCCTGGCCAAGGCGAAAACGGCGCGAAATGCATGTTTCCGGCCAAGCCATCTCGGCATTGCCGCGGCGGGACAGGGCGCCGTGGCGCAAATGCCGGGCGAGGCGCATGCGCAATTGGGCGCGCCGGCCCGGGTGGAATGGCGCCTGCGCGGGTTGGACGACAAGCGCGTGGAAGTGAGCCTAGTTCTGCGCGACAAGCCCGCCAATCGCATGCCGGAAGCGGGCTTTCTCAGCCTGACCCCCGCAGGCGGTGCCGAATGGCACTTGCGCAAGATGGGGCTGTGGAACGACAGCGGGAACATCGTCACCGCTGGCGGCGGACAATTGCAGGCCATCGAGGCGGCGCGCGGCGGCCCTCTCTGCATTATCCCGCTCGACTGCGCCCTGGTGGCGCCGGCCGCTTCGCCCTTCATGCCGTTCCAGCCGGAGCAGCCCGATTTTTCTGCCGGGCTGCGCTTCAATCTCTACAACAACAAATGGGGCACCAATTTCCCTATGTGGTGGGAGGGAAGCATGATGTTCCGGTTCGTGGTGGAAATGGATGCTTCCCAGCCTTGAGAGGAGGGCGCCGGCGCCGGGATAAACGATATCCGGCGGATGAGGGGCTGCAAGGAACAGGTTAAGTCGCTGTCGTCACCTTGTCATCCATCAGACCTATGGGCAGGCGGCGCAATCCGGACTATGCCTGCTTCATGACTTCCCAGCCCGACCAGATCATGCCACGCCCGGCCAGTGGCACCTTCGTTGCAATCGTGGGGCCCAGCGGCGTGGGCAAGGACAGCCTGATCGCCTATGCACGGGACCGGCTGGGTGCGGATGTCGCCGTGGTACGGCGGGTGGTGACGCGGGCCGCCGACGCCGGCAGCGAAGATCACGACAGCATGACGCCAGAAGCTTTCGCCCAGGCGGAGGCACAGGGGCGCTTTGCACTGAGCTGGGAGGCGCATGGCCTGCGCTACGGATTGCCATTGACGCTCGAGTCCGACCTTGTGGCCGGCAAGGTGGTCATCGCCAATCTGTCTCGTGGCATGATCCCGGCGCTGCTGCGGACCTATCCAAAGGCGCTGGTGGTGGAAGTCACGGCCGACCGCGCGATGATCGCGCAGCGGCTGGCGGCACGCGGACGCGAGACTGCTGAGAGCGTGGCGGCGCGGCTGAACCGGGTGGCGGAGGCGCAATTGCCGCCGGGCATTGTTCGGATCGACAATTCCGGGCCGCTGGAAGTTGCGGGCGAGCAATTCGTGCGCCTGCTGGAGCGTGTCAAAGGGCAGGCGGTCTGAACGCTCAGAAGACCTCATGGAGAGCCCGCCGAACCACGAGGTGGGGCATGCCCCGGCACCAGGCTCCTCATCCGACGCTGCGCGTCGGCCTCTCCCCCAGGGAGAGGTGAAGTGGGGGCTGTGGAGCTTCACCGAACGGTCATCCAATCGTTATTTTGACGTCACCTGGCCGCCTTAGGTCTGCCGCAACTCAATAGCGGGGCGGTGCCGATGCTCAGGATTTCTCACGTTACGCGCCGGTTTGGCGACAAGGTCGCCGTGGACGATGTGACGCTCGAAATCCCGCAGGGACAGATGGTGGGCATTATCGGCCGCTCGGGCGCCGGCAAGTCGACGCTACTGCGCATGATCAACCGGCTGAACGATGTTTCGGACGGCTTCATCGAGTATTCGGGCGTCAAGGTTTCGCAATTGCGCGGCGTGGAGCTGCGGGCCTGGCAGCGCGATTGCGCCATGATCTTCCAGCAGTTTAACCTGGTGCCGCGGCTCGACGTCATCACCAATGTGATGCTGGGCCGGCTCAATGGCCGCAATCCGGTGATGAACCTGCTCCAGCTTTTTACTGCCGAGGAGCAGTTCGAGGCGCTCAAGGCCCTGGAACGGCTCGATATTGCCCAGACCGCCATGCAATGGGCCCAGACCTTGTCCGGCGGCCAGCAGCAGCGCGTCGCCATTGCCCGGGCGCTGATGCAGAAGCCGAAAATGATCCTGGCGGACGAGCCGATCGCCAGCCTTGATCCGCGCAATGCGCAGATCGTCATGGATAGCCTGCGCGACATCAATGCCGAGGGCATCACCGTCATTACCAATCTGCATACGCTGGACACTGCACGGGCCTATTGCGAGCGTATCGTGGGCATGGCTGCGGGCAAGGTGGTGTTCGACGGCACGCCGGATGAGCTGACCACCGATGTTGCCCGCGCCATCTACGGCGCCGACGGCCTCAAGGAGGCCTTCTCGGAAGCCATGACCTCGACCGCGCTGGCTCCGGTCACGCCGGCCTTTCTGCCGCGCACGCCGACCAATGCGCAGCAGGCTCCCTGATTTTCCCAGTTCCGCGGCCGGCCCTGCCGGTTGCCGATCCTTCACGCCTCACCATGGAGACTTCACGTGATCCGCAAACTGTTTTTGGCCTCATTGGCCCTTTCCCTTTCCACCAGCGTCTTCGCCCAGGACGTCAATGTGCTGCGCATCGGGCTCGATGGCGGTGAAAACGAGAGCGATCAGCTCCGTCGCGCCGAATGCGTCGCCGAGCCGCTGAAGGCCGCGACCGGCGTGTCGGAAGTGCAGTTCTTCCCCTCGCCGGATTATAACGGCGTCATCCAGGGCCTGCTCGGCGGCACCATCGACATCGCCATCATGGGCGCTTCGTCCTATGCCGCGATCTACCTGCAGAACCCCGATGCGGTCGATCCGGTGCTGGTGGCCCAGCAGCAGGACGGCTCGACCGGCTATCACACGATCATGGTGGCGCGCTCCGATAGCGGCATCACCGATCTGGCCTCCACCAAGGGCATGAAGCTCGGCTTTGCCGATCCCGATTCCACCTCGGGCTTCCTCGTCCCCAATGTTTCGCTGCCGAACGACCTGGGTGAGGCCATCGAGACCTTCTACAGCGAAACCGGCTTTGGCGGCGGCCACGAAAACCTGGTGCTCGGCGTGCTCGACGGCACCTGGGACGTGGGCACGACCTTCGGTTCGGGCCAGGGCGAATGGAGCGAAGGCTATACGACCGGCAATCTGCGCATCATGGTCGACAAGGGCCTGCTGGACATGGACGACCTGGTCGAAGTGTGGAAGTCGCCGGTCATCCCGAACGGGCCGCTGATGGTGTCCAACAGCCTGCCGGCCGAGACCAAGGAACAGGTCACGGCCTTCTTCATGGACCTGCCGAACACCGATTTCGAGTGCTTCGACGCCTTCACCGCCGGCGGCTACACCAAGTTCGTGGAAGCCGGCCAGCCGATGTACCAGACCATCATCGACGCCCGTAAGTCGGTGATCGGCAGCTGATTCAGGCCGGCTGCGGTGGCTGCCCGGCCACCGCAGCCAATCCCAAACGCAGTGTCATCCCGGCGCAGGCCGGGATCCATCCCGAAATCTCAAGGTGGACCCCGGCCCGCGCCGGGGTGACATCGAGAGTTTGGAAAGTTCATGCCGATGGCTGACATCTCTGCACGTCACGCAAACCTTTCGCCAGCCGGCGAGACGCTGCTGCGCCATTATCGGGGGCAGGTGTTCAATCGGCGGCTCTATTCGACGCTGATCGTGCTCGGGGTCCTGGCTACGCTCGGCGCCGCCATGGCCTATGCCAATGCCGCCAATTCGGGGAAGTTCTTCGAACGGCTCCCCTTCATGTTCGATTTCATCAAGAACTTCGTGCCGCGCGATCCGCTCGAAATCTTCCGCGCCATGTTCGACCTGGAATCGCCCTATTTCGACGGCTCGGCGAAGTACAATTATACGGCCAACCGCATCTGGCTGACCGATACGTTCTATATTCCCTATTTCCTCTACCAGCTGATGGTGACGGTCAATATCGCCATCGTGTCCACCCTGATCGGCGGGACGCTGGGTTTCTGCCTCTGCTTTTTTGCCGCCACCAATCTGGTAGGGGCCGGTGTGGTGCGATGGGTGGCGCGGCGCATCATGGAAGTGCTGCGCGCCTTTCCCGANATCGTCATNGCGGGCCTGCTCACCGCCATTCTCTCCATCGGGCCGATCGCAGCCATCGCGGCGGTGTCGCTGCACACGATCGGGGCGCTGGGCAAGCTGTTCTTCGANGTGGTCGAGAATGCCGANATGAAGCCGGACGANGGNCTGNNNTCGGTGGGCGCCAGTTGGCTGGAGCGCGTGCGCTATGCCATCGTGCCGCAGGTCATGCCCAATTTCGTCTCCTATGGCCTGTTGCGACTGGAGATTAATGTGCGCGCCTCCACCATTATCGGCGCGGTAGGCGGCGGCGGCATCGGCGAGGTGTTCCGCCTGTCCATCGGCCGCGATTATGCGGCGCAGACCTATGCGATCATTATCCTGTTGCTGGTGACCATCATCGCCATCGACCAGTTCTCCGGCTGGCTGCGTCGGCGGCTGGTGGGTGACCAGAGCTTCAACTTTGCCAAGGCGAGCGTCTAGATGAGTGCGATCAGTGTCGCCGAACGTCATCGGCTGGAAGAAAAGTTTCCCGAGGTGTTCAAGACCTCGTTCCTCAAGCGCCATGGCTTGCTCGTCGGCATCGCGGCCACGCTGCTTTACCTGGTCTTCTGCTGGTTCTTCTTCAATGTCGGGCCGGCCCTGCAGAACGGCAAATGGGATCGTGCCTCGATCTACATCCAGGACTGGTATTCCTGGCGCGCGCAACCGCGGCTGCGCTTCGGCGAGGATGGTACGGTCAATCCGCAATGGTCGAGCCGAGGGCAATATCCCGAGGGCGCCGCTATCGACTGGCTCGTGCCGCGCGCCGATGGCGGGATGAGCGTGCATTTCGGGTCTGACCGGCTGGAAGTCACCACGGCCCAGGTCGACGTCTATCTAAATGGCCAGGTCTGGCCGGTGACGATCACCGATGGCGCTGCCTTGGCCCCCGATAATGCGCCCGACGCCATCGTGCAGGACCGCGCCAAGGTGCTGGTGGATTTCGGCTTCGAAGGACAGGCCGAAATCCGCGACAATCAGGTGGCGGTGCAGCGCCGGTTCCTGGGCTGGGCCAATTTCCTCTATGATCCGCGCTCCCCGCTCTGGGGCCATGATCTGTTCTCGACCATCGGCCTGATCTTTTCGGGCGAGCAGGTGGTGGCCGGCAAATCCAATGCGCAATTGGTGCTGGACGAATGGCTGGGCAATCGCGCCTGGCAGCATGGCGATATTCTCACCAAGCTGCTGCAAACGCTGGTCATGGCCTTTGTCGGCACGCTGCTGGCGACGTTGTTCGCCTTTCCGCTGGCGTTCTTCGCGGCGCGGACCATTACGCCGAACCGCACCGCCAACTGGCTGATGAAGCGGTTCTTCGACTTCATCCGCTCGGTGGACATGCTGATCTGGGCGCTGTTCTTCACCCGCGGCTTCGGCCCCGGTCCCATCCCCGGCATCGCGGCGATCTTCTTCACCGATACGGGCGCGTTGGGCAAGGTCTATGCCGAGGCGCTGGAGAACGTCGATGACAAGCAACGCGAGGGCATGAAGTCGGTGGGCGCCAGCTCGGCCTCGGTCAACCGCTATGGCGTGGTGCCGCAGGTGCTGCCGGTTTTCGTGTCGCAATCCCTCTATTTCTGGGAGAGCAATACCCGCTCGGCCACGGTGATCGGCGCGGTGGGGGCGGGGGGCATCGGGCTGAAACTGCTCGAAGCCATGGGCACCAATTCGGACTGGGACAAGGTCGCCTATATGGTGCTGCTGATCCTCGTCGTGGTCTTCGTGTTCGACAATATCAGCACCGCGATCCGATCGCGACTGATTGGGCCGGCGGGGCATTGAGGGGTCTCTGCCGGAATGACTCCGTGGCTATTTTCGGTCAGCGAAACGCCGGGATGACGTGCCGCCCGTAATTGGCGATGATTTCTTCCTCGTCGCCTGAGTCCAGATAGATGTTAAACTGGGTGACGCCGGCCGCTTCGAGTTCCCGCACCTTGTTTACATGCTCGTCGGGCTCACCCAGCACGCAGAAGCTTTCCACCACATCGTCGGTGATGAAATCGAGATAGGGATTATCGGCCTGGCCGTGCTTGGAATAATCGTAGCCGCGGCGCTTCTCGATATAGGCGGTCAGGCTCTGGGGGACCTTGTCGCTGTCCGAGCCGTATTTCTCGACGATATCGGCGACGTGGTTGCCGACCATGGCGGGGAACCATTTCACCTTCTCGATGGCGCGCTTCTTGTCTCCGAAATAGGCGGGGGCGGCGGCCATGGAGCGGTAATTGGACATGTCCCGGCCAGCGGCCTTGCCGGCCTCGAGGCATTGGTCAGTGAACCATTTGCACAGGCCCGGATCGGCGAGCTGAAGCACGACGCCGTCAGCGCTTTCACCGGCGGTCTTGAGAGCTAGGGGGCCATAGGCGGCGATCCAGCTCGGCATGTCGTGGCCCACGGCCCAGGGGAATTTCACGGCGGCAGGGATTTCGCCATAGGAGACCTCCTCGCCGCGCACCATGGCCTTGGTCTTGTCGATGAATTCGGCGACGCGCTTGAGCGTGGCCGGCTTCTTGCCCATGACGCGCATTGAGCTATCACCCCGGCCGACTGCCAGATCAAAGCGACCGCCCGATTGCTTGGAGAGGGAGCCGAAAATGGAGGCGGCGACCGACCAGTCGCGCACGTCCGGATTGGTCACCAGTGGGCCGAAGCGCATCTGCTCTGTGTGCTCCATGCACATGGCGATGGCGGCGTAGCAATCGCGCCAAAGGATGTGGCTGTCATAGAACCAGCAATAGGAAAAGCCGGCATATTCGGCGGCGCGCACCAGATAGCGGGCGCGTTCGGCCTCGATGAAGCCCTTGAAGGTGATGCCGAATTCCATGATTTCTCCCGCGCTCCCTTGCCGGTCAGAAATTTGACCAGCCGATCAAATTTTTAAGGGCCGCAGGACGATTGTCAATCGGGATTGTGCGGGAGCGTTTCGGGGATTGCCTCGTCATAGACGATGACGGAATGGCCTGCAAATGCGTCGTGAAGCAGGCGAGCGCGCACGCCATAGACATGGTGCAGCAGGGCGGGGTCGAGCACGCGGGCCGGCGCGCCTTCAGCAGCCAGGGTACCAGCCTTGAGCACGACGAGATGATCGCAGAAGCGGGCCGCGAGGTTGAGATCGTGCAGGGCCAGCAGGACGGTGGTGCCGGCCATCGCCTTGCGGCGCAGCAGGGCGAGCAATTGCAGTTGCGCGCTGATGTCGAGATGGCTGGTGGGCTCGTCGAGCAGCAGCAGGTGGGGCGTCTGTGCCAGGGCGCGGGCGATATGGACGCGCTGCTGTTCGCCGCCCGATAGGGTATCGAAGCGGCGGGCGGCGAAGGCGGTCATGCCGGTTTCGGCCAGGGCGGCGGCAATGACGGCCTGGTCTTCTGCCCCATTGGCGCTGGCCAAAGCCGATTGAAAAGGAGTGCGGCCGAGCGCGACGACGTCACGGACGCTGAGGCGTTCCTCAGTATTGGCCGATTGCTCGACGAAAGCGGCGAGCCGTGCGCGGTCGCGGCGGGTCATCGCCATGAGGTCCTGGCCCTCGAAGCGGACATGGCCGCTGGACGGTGCGAGGCCGAGCAGGGCGGCCAGCAATGTCGACTTTCCGGCGCCGTTGGGACCGATCAGGCCGGTAACCTGGCCGCGGGGCGCGGTGAAGCCGATGTCGGACAGGATGGTCTTTCCGGCCTTGCCGACGGAGAGATTGGCGATTTCAAGGCTCATGTCATCCTCCGGTAGCGGAGCAGGACGAAGAGGAAAACCGGCGCGCCGATCAGCGCGGTGATGATGCCGACCGGCAATTCGCGCGGGTCGAACAGGGTGCGCGCGGCAGTATCGGTCCAGAGCATGAAGATGGCGCCGGCCAGCATGGCATGGGGCAGGAGCACACGATGGCGCGAGCCGGTGGCGAGGCGCACGGCGTGGGGAATGACCAGGCCGACAAAGCCGATGGCGCCGCCGATGGCCACCATGATGCCGGTCAGCAATGCGGTGGCGCCCAGCAGGATCCATCGCAGGCGCGGCACATCTATGCCGAGGGATGCTGCGGCATTGTCCCCAAAGGCGAAGGCGTCGAGAGCGCGGCCCGACACCAGGATGATCGGCGCGCAAAGCAGCAAAGCCGCGCCCACCAGTCCGGCATCGGCCCAGAGAGAGCCGGAGAGCGAACCCATGAGCCAGCTCAGGATTTCGCGGTAGGAATCGCCAGTGGCGGACCAGAAGATCAGGTAGGAGGTGGCGGCGGAAGCCAGGGCCGAGATGCAGATGCCGGCCAAGATGGCGCGCGAGGGGGTGGCGCCGCCCAGCAATTGCGCGATGAGCAGGGCGAAGGCCAGAGCGCCGAGGCTGCCCAGGAAGGCTCCGAGCGGCATGAGCAGCGCGAAGCCGGCGAGCAGGAACAGCACGGCACCGAAAGCCGCCCCGGAGGACAGGCCGAGCAAGTAGGGATCGGCCAGCGGATTGCGCGTCAGCGCCTGCATGACGGTGCCCGCAAGCGCCAGACCCGCGCCGATGCCCAGGGCGGTGAGCACGCGGGGCAGGCGCAATTCCCAGACGATGGCGTCGCGCAGCCGGGAGACCGGGCTGTCCGGCAGAAAACCGCAATGGTGGAGAATGACCGACCAGACCTCCTGCGGGGTGATGTCGGCCGGGCCGAAGGTCACGGCAGCGATGGTGCTGAGCAGAAGCAGGAGGAAGAGGGCCGGGAGGGAGAGACGATGCACGCCGGCATTGCGCGCGCCGGGTGATGCCAGTCCTGGCCCTGCCTTCATTCCGCGGAATCCAGCCGTGCCAATTGCGCGGCCATGTCCACAATCGCGGGGACATTGCGCACGCCGGCCTCGGAGGCCGGGAAGGGAAGAACGAGATAGCGCTCGTGGATCACGGCGTCCAATTGGCTGGTGATCGGGCTTTCGGCGAGCAAGCGTTTCTTCTGATCCGCCGAATTCCAGGCGGCGTCGACCAGCACGATGACGTCGGGATCGGCGGCGACGATGGCTTCCCAACTCGCCGAGGTCCAGCCTTCGGCGATGTCGGCATAGATATTGGTCAGCCCCAGCGCCTCAAGGATCATGGCGGGAGCATTGGTGCCCGCCCCGACATAGGGGGTTTTGGTGCCGGACGAATACCAGAGCGCGGTGAGGCCGCGATCGTCCCTGTCTATGGCCTCGAGCATGGACCGCTGTTCGGCGACGAGGGCGCTGGCGGCCTCCTCCACGTCGAAGATGGCGCCCATTTCCGCGATCTCGGCAAACAGGGCCTCGAAGCTCAATGGTGGCGGAGGCACGGAGCGGCAGGCGGCGGGAGCGACATAGGTTGCGATGCCGAACCGGGCCAGGGTCGGGCGTTCGCCCGCGCCATCGGCGGCGAAATTGCTTTCCCAGCCGCCATAGATGAAATCGGGCTCGGTTTCGAGCACCACTTCTTGGCTGGGCAGCTTGTCGGACAGCACGGGCAGGTTGGCGCCGGTAGCGGCAAGATCGGCGGGCAGGGGGCCATCCTGGAAGCCGATGCCGACGATGCGATCGCCCAGGCCGAGCGAGAGCAGCAATTCGGTGGCGCTGGACTTGATGGCGACGACGCGCTCGGGCGGCTGGTCGACAATGATGGTCACGCCGCAATTGTCGAGGCTCAGCGGATAGGTCGTGGCGGCCTGGGCGGGCAGCGCCAAGGCGAGGAGGGCCAGGGCGACGGGGATGGAGGGACGCATGAATGGCGGTTCCTGCTGCATTGGCGCGTCTAGCGCTCCCTTTTCCTGGGGGGAGAGGGTGAGGTGAGGGGGCCTTCCGGCGAGCTGGGCGCCTGTTGCAAGACCCCATCACCTGATCCTTCGGACCGACCTCTCCCCCCTGGGGAAGGTGAAGAGCCGAGTTCGGCCATCGCCGCCTCGTAGCCGAGCCGATAGGCCTCGGCGCTGCCGAAGCGGAACATGTCGTCGTCGCCGGTGCGGGCGAGGGTGCGGGCGCCGGGGGCGTCGAGGTCGGTCACGAAGCGATCGAGGCCGCGCACCACGGCCACGGGAATGCCGGTAGTCTTGCCCTTCACCAGGTCGGCGGCGCCGGCGATTTCGTCGGCGATGACCGCCTGGGTGACGTGGAGCGGGCGGCCATTGGCGTCATTGGCCCCGCGCAGGTCGTCGGTAAGTTGTATCCCCGCGGCGCCGATGGCCATGTCGGTCTGGCCGACGCGCCAGGCGCGGCCGATCGTGTCGGTGACGATGATGCCGATCTCGACGCCGAGCCGGTCGCGCAGGCCGGCGCAGAGGGTGCGGGCGGAAGCATCGGGATCGGCTGGCAAGCGCAATGCGGTGCCTTCGGGCACATTGGACATGTCGATACCGGCTGCGGCCATGACCAGGCCCTGGCGCGTCTCGACGATGCGGAACGTGCCACCGGGATGGACCCGCTCGGCCACGATGCGCACCGTATCGGCGGCGATGGCCTTTTCGCGGTCGGCGGCGAGCACCTGCATGCCTTCGGATTTGGAGACGATCTTGGAAGTGACCACGAGAATGTCGCCGGATTGAAGGGCGAGATCGGGGTCGGTTTTCGCTTGAGCGGCGATGGCATCGGCGATCAAGGCGACGAGGTCGTGGTTCGGCTCGATTTCAGGGAGGCCGGTAACGCCCCAGACGGAGAAGCGGGGTGTCATGGTCGGAAACCTGCTTGTGTCTGAATGTTATCCCACATTCGATCGTCACCCTCGGGCGTGACCCGAGGGTTCTGTTCTTGCGGCACCACAAGAAAGTTAAGAGCCCTCGGGTCAAGCCCGAGGGTGATGTCCAGCGCGTGTGGGGGCGCGTCCATGCTCATTCCGCCAGTTTCCGCAGTCGCGGCAGGATTTCCCGGGAATAGAGATCCAGAAACCGGCTCTGGTCGGTGCCGGGCGCGTGGAAGACCAGGTGGTCGAAGCCGTAATCCATATAGGTCTTTATGGCGGCCACATGTTCGTCGGGATCGGAGGAGACAATCCAGCGCTTGGCCACGCGCTCGATAGGCAGGGCGGCGGCAAGCCGTTCCATTTCCTCGGGGTCCTGGACGGAATGCTTTTCCTCGGCCGAGAGGGAGAGCGCGGCCCAGTTGCGGGTATCCTCGAGCGCGAGCGCGGGGTCGGTGTCGAAGGAAACCTTCACCTCGATCATGCGCTCGAACGGCTCGCCCTTGAGTTCGCTTTCGGCGCGGCCGGCTTCGACATTGGGCAGGAGCTGATCGAGATAGAGTTCGGCGCCCTTGCCGGAGGTGCAGATGAAGCCATCCCCGGCGCGGCCGGCATATTTGGCATTGAGCGGTCCGCCGGCGGCGATATAGATCGGCACCGGCTCGGCGGGCTTGTCATAGATGGTGGCATTGATGGTCTTGTAATACTGGCCCTCGAAACTGACGCGGTCTTCGCGCCAGAGCTGGCGGATGAGTTTTACAGCCTCGCGCAGGCGCGCCGAGCGTTCCTTGAGTTCGGGCCATTCCATGCCGGTGGCGGGCACTTCGTTCAGGCTTTCGCCAGTGCCGACGCCCAGGATGACGCGACCGGGAAACATGGCGCCCATGGTGCCGAAGGCGTGGGCGACCACGCTTGGGTGCAGCCGGAACGTGGGGGTGAGCACCGAAGTGCCCAGAACGATTTTTTCGGTGCGGGCGAGGGCTGCCGACATCCAGCCCGGCGCGAAAGGCGCGTGACCATCTTTGTGTTTCCAGGGCTGAAAATGATCGGAAACGAACACCGAATCGAAGCCGGCCTGCTCGGCCTCGATCGCGAAACGGAGGAGGTCGTTGGGGGCGAATTGCTCCGCCGATGCCTTGTAGCCGAACCGCATGTCAGGTCCTCCCGAGCGTCGGTGATCTATTTTTGATCGTTTGGTCAAAAAACGTCGATAGTCAAGTTGCTTCGTGCTAGAGACGCGACCAGACTGTAGGGCAACATCGGGATAGTGCCTATCCCGGCAAAAGACGGCGCATTGAATGAAAGTAATCTTCGACACCGATCCGGGCATCGATGATGCCATGGCACTGCTTTATCTGAGCAAATTGCCGGAAATCGAGCTTTTGGGCATCACCACGGTGGTCGGCAATGCCGATATCGCGACGACGACGCGCAATGCGCTGTTCCTGCGCGAGCAATTCGGCATTTCGGCGCCGGTGATCCAGGGCGCGGGCGAGACGCTGGATGGCGTCGTCAAGGACGAACCGGTGATCGTGCACGGTCACAATGGCCTGGGCGATATCGCCATCCCGGCCGTGGACGAAAGCGGCCTATATCCGGGCGCGGCGAGCCAGTTCATCATCGACAGCCTCAAGGCGCATCCGGGCGAAGTGACGATCATTGCCGTGGGCCGGATGACCAATCTGGCGCTGGCCCTGCGCGCGGCACCCGAGGTGGCCAAGCTGGCCAAGCAGGTCATCATCATGGGCGGCGCCTTCGGCTATCAGGGCCGCAGCGGCAATATCACGCCACTGGCCGAAGCCAATATCCACGGCGACCCAGTGGCGGCGGACGAAATCTTTGCCGCCGACTGGCCGGTCGTGGCCGTGGGCCTCGACGTCACGCACGACATCATCCTGGACAATGATTATCTCGCCTCGCTGGCGGACGAAGCCGGCGAGAATGGCGAATTGTTGCGCCAGGTGTGCAGGCATTATGCCAAATTCTACAGGGAGATCATGGGCCTGTCGGGTGTGGTGGGTCACGATCTGCTGGCTGTGACCTATGCGCTCCATCCCGAATGGTTCGAGGTCCGGCGTGGGCCGGTCCTGGTGATCCGCGACGGTCTCGCCGCCGGGCAGACCGCGCAGATGCCCGAAACGCGCAAGGGCGGCCACGCGGCCTGGGCCGGCCGGCCGAGCCAGATTGTGTGCATCGGGGTGGATGGACCCAAGGTGTTGACGCATTACCGGGAGACGGTGACGCAGGGCTGAGGGGGCAAGGCCACGCTCCCTGCGATCCTAATTCGTGGAAATTCAAGCGCTTATGCGTCTCCCAGCGTGGCGCCTCCCCGCCACGCACAATCGCACTTTACATATAATAGTACTTTATGTAGCGTTCTCTCACCGTCCAGGCGAGAACGCCGGACGGCATTTGGGAGGATTCATCGTGAGCATCATCACCAAGCTCGCCGTCGCGGCGAGCCTCGCTACTGCCTTGTCTTCCGCTGCCCTGGCCCAGGATATTTCCGGCAAGGTGGTGGGCTTTTCGCAGATCGGTTCGGAATCGGGCTGGCGCGCCGCCGAGACCTCGGTGACCCGGCAGGAGGCCGAGGCCCGTGGCGTCGATCTCAAGTTCGCCGATGCGCAGCAGAAGCAGGAAAACCAGATCAAGGCCATTCGCGGCTTCATCGCCCAGGGCGTGGACGCGATCCTCGTTGCCCCGGTGGTCGCCACTGGCTGGGATGAAGTGCTGACCGAGGCCAAGGAAGCCGAAATTCCGGTTGTGCTGCTCGATCGCGGCGTCGATGCGCCGGAAGATCTCTACCTGACCTCGGTGGCGTCCGACCAGGTCGAGGAAGGCCGCGTGGCTGGGCAATGGCTGGTCGATACGGTCGGCGCCGAGGATTGCAAGGTGGTCGAGTTGCAGGGCACGGTGGGCTCGACCCCGGCCATCAACCGCAAGCAGGGCTTCGAGGAAGCCATTGCCGGCCATGACAACATCACCATCGCCCGCAGCCAGACCGGTGACTTCACCCGCTCCAAGGGCAAGGAAGTGATGGAAGGCTTCATCAAGGCCGAGAATGGCGGCGCCGATATCTGCGCGGTCTATGCCCATAATGACGACATGGCCGTGGGCGCCATCCAGGCCATCAAGGATGCCGGCCTCAAGCCAGGCACCGACATTCTCGTCGTTTCCATCGACGCCGTGCCCGATATCTTCACCGCCATCGCCGCCGGCGAAGCCAATGCCACGGTGGAACTGACCCCGAACATGGCCGGCCCGGCCTTCGATGTCCTCGCCGCTTATTGGGCCGATGGCACCGAGCCGGAAAAGTTCATCATCACCGAGTCCAAGCTCTATACTTCGGCCGACGATCCGGCCGGTGAATATGAGCGCCGCAAGGACCTGGGCTACTAAGCTCCGGATCATATCCACCCACAATGTCATCCCGGCGCAGGCCGGGATCCATCCTGAGATCTGGAGATGGACCCCGGCCTGCGCCGGGGTGACATTCTGTGGTGGTGGGAATTAGGGTGGTCCACAAGGGAGGGCGGCATGGTCGATGCAGATTACGCGCTGGAAGCGCGGGGGATCATCAAGGTCTTCGGCAATCATGTCGCGCTCGACAATGTCGATTTCGGCCTGCGCGCGGGCGAAATCCATGCGCTGCTGGGCGAGAACGGCGCGGGCAAGTCCACCCTCATCAAAATCCTGACCGGGGCCTATCAGCCCACGACCGGGCAGGTGCTGGCCGATGGCGTTCCGGTCGCCCTCGACAATCCGCAACAGGCGCAGAAGCACGGTATCGGCACGGTCTATCAGGAGGTCAACCTGCTGCCCAACCGTTCGGTGGCGGAAAACCTGTTCCTGGGCCATCAACCGACGCGGTTCGGGCTGGTCGACCGACGGAAAATGGAGCGGGATTCACGCGATATCCTCAAGCGTTACGGACTCGATATCGATCCGGCCAGCGAATTGGGCGCCCATTCGGTGGCGGTGCAGCAGATCGTGGCCATCGCGCGGGCGGTGGAGCTTTCGGGCAAGGTGCTGATCCTGGACGAGCCCACGGCCAGCCTCGATCGCAACGAGGTGGAGCGCCTGTTCGAGATCATGCGCGATTTGCGCGCCAAGGGCCTGGCCATCGTCTTCATCACCCATTTCCTGGACCAGGTCTTTGCCGTGGCCGACCGGGTCACCATCCTGCGCAATGGCAAGAGAATCGAGACGCGGGCACTCGATGATGTCACGCGCACCGATGTGGTGCGGCTGATGCTGGGCAAGGACGTCGCCTTTTCCGGCGCCACCGGCGTGCAGGATGCGCGCCCGCTCGGCGAAGTTCTGCTCGATTTCAGGAATTACGGCCGCAAGCGCAGCGTGCATCCCTTCACCCTCTCCATCCACAAGGGCGAGGTGGTGGGCGTGGCCGGCCTGCTTGGCTCGGGCCGTACCGAAATGGCGCGCATCATGTTCGGCGCCGACGCGGCCGACGAGGGCGAGGTGCATTTCGAAGGCAAGCCGGTGAGCATCGCGCGGCCGACCGACGCGATATCGAAGGGGTTCGGCTTCTGCCCGGAGGACCGCAAGGCCGAGGGCATATTCGGCGATCTTTCGGTGCGCGAAAACATCATCATCGCGCTTCAAGGCAAGCTCGGCTGGTTCAGCGCGCTCAATCGCGACGAGCAGATGGAGATTGCCGGCAAGTTCGGCGAGGCCATGGATATCCGCGCGGCCTCGCTCGACATGCCGATCAAGCTTCTGTCGGGCGGCAACCAGCAGAAGGTGATCCTGTCGCGCTGGCTGGCCACCGATCCGGCCTTCCTCATTCTCGACGAGCCGACACGCGGCATCGATGTGGGGGCGCATGCCGAAATCGTCCGCACCATCAACCGGTTGCGCGACGAAGGCCTGGCTCTGGTCGTCATTTCTTCCGAGCTGGACGAGGTCGTGGCCTATTCCTCGCGCATCGTGGTGATGCGCGACCGCGAAATGGTGGCCGAATTGTCGGGCAAGGACATCAATCCCGGCGTCATCGTGCAGGCGATCGCCAATCACAAAGAGGGTACCGCATCATGATGCGGCGTATTCTGGGCCAGCTGGCCAATCCGCAATTGCTGGCCCTGGCCGGTGTGCTTCTGATCAACTGGCTGTTGTTTCCCAATTTCTTCCGCATCACCTGGCAGGATGGCCGGCTTTTCGGCAGCCTGATCGACGTTCTCAACCGTGGGGCACCGGTGGCGATCCTCGCCATCGGTATGGTTGGGGTCATCGCCACCAAGGGGGTCGATCTTTCGGTCGGCGCCGTGATGGCGATGGCGGGCGCGGTGGCAGCGACTTTGGTGGTGGCCGGTTATCCAGCGCCCATTGCTGTCGCCGCCGCCCTCACGGTAGGATTGCTCTGCGGATTGTGGAACGGTTTTCTCGTCGCCGTGCTCGATATCCAGCCCATCGTCGCTACGCTGGTGCTGATGGTGGCCGGGCGCGGCATCGCCCAGCTCATCACGCAGGGCTTCATCGTCACCTTCAACGATCCGGTACTGATCTTCATCGGCACGGGCTCGTTCCTGGGCCTGCCCATGGCGGCGGTCATCGCCATCGTGCTGCTGGTCATCGTGACGCTGCTGGTGCGCAAGACGGCTCTAGGGCTCTTCATCGAGGCGGTGGGGGTCAATCGCGCCGCCGCCAGCCTCGCAGGTATTCGCAGCCGCATGCTGCTGCTCTATGTCTATGGCCTTTCCGGGCTCTGCGCGGCCATTGCCGGCATCATCGTGGCCGGCGACATTCGCGGAGCCGATGCCAATAATGCGGGCCTGTGGCTGGAGCTCGACGCCATTCTCGCCGTGGTCATCGGCGGCACTTCACTATTGGGCGGACGCTTCTCGGTGCCGCTGGCCGTGGTGGGCGCCATCATCATCCAGGCGATGAATACCGGCATCCTTGTCTCCGGCTTCCCGCCCGAATTCAACCTCATCGTCAAGGCCGGACTGATCTTCCTCGTGCTCATCATCCAGTCACCTCTGGCCGGAAGGCTGTTTCCGGCCCGGCTCCGTCCGGTCCAGGAGGCTCGCAAATGAGCCGCTCGCTGCGTCCCCTGGTGGCCACGGCCATCATCTTCATCATCGCCTATTCGCTGGCGGTCATGCAGTTCCCCGGCATGTTCTCCACCCGCGTATTGGGCAATTTTCTCACCGACAATGCCTTTCTGGGCATTGCCGCTGTGGGCATGACCTTCGTGATCCTTTCCGGCGGCATCGATCTTTCGGTGGGCGCGGTAATCGGGTTTACCGGCGTTCTGGTGGCGGTTCTGATTTCCTGGGCCGGGTTCCATCCCCTCTCCGCCTTCGCCATCGCGCTGCTGGTGGCGGCGATTTTCGGCGGGGTCATGGGCCTGGCAATCCATTACATGCAGGTGCCGGCCTTCATCGTCACCCTGGCGGGCATGTTCCTGGCGCGGGGCGGCGCCTCGGTGATCACCCAGGATTCGGTGCCGATCAGCCATGAATTCTATTCCTGGATTTCCAGCCTCATCATCCGCCTGCCGGGGGGCGGCAGGCTGAGCTTCATCGGCCTCACCATGGTGGCGGTGTTCATCGTCGGAGCCCTCGTGGCCCATCGCACCAAGTTCGGATCCTACGTCTATGCCCTGGGCGGCAATCCGGTTTCGGCCTCGCTGATGGGGGTGCCGGTGGCGCGCACCACGGTGGGGGTCTACATGCTCTCCAGCGTGCTGGCCGCCTTGGCGGGAATCGTCTTCTCGCTCTATACTTCGGCCGGCTATCCGCTGGCGGCGGTGGGCGTCGAACTCGATGCGATCAGCGCGGTGGTCATCGGGGGCACGCTGCTGACCGGGGGCTATGGCTTCGTGCTAGGCACTTTTATCGGCGTCATGCTGCTGGGCCTGGTGCAGACTTACATTATTTTCGACGGAACCTTGTCCAGCTGGTGGACCAAGATCGTCATCGGTGTGCTGCTGTTCCTGTTCATCGTGTTGCAGCGGTTGATCTTCGCGGCCTCGGCACCGGGAGAGAAGGCGGCCGAGAAGGGCTAGCATGATCGAGACAGGCAGCCTTATCCGGTCCTTGTCGGGGCGGCGCGCTGCACGAAACTTCCACACCTTCGTCATCAACGAAATCGGCCAGGCCATAGTCACCGGCCGGTTTCCCACGGGCTCGGTCCTGGCCAGCGATGCGGTGATGATGGAGACTTATGGCGTTTCGCGCACAGTGCTGCGCGAGGCGCTGAAGACGCTGGAGGCCAAGGGCCTGGTGGAGGCCCGGCCCAAGGTGGGCACGAGGGTATCCCCGCGGGTGCGGTGGAATTTCTTCGATCCGCAGGTCTTGGCCTGGCATTTCGAAGCCCCGCCCGATCCCGGTTTTTACGAAAGCCTGTTCCGCGCCCGCGAGCGGCTGGAAATGCCCATGGTCGAACTGGCGGCGCGCTATCGCAATGCCGAGCAGGTGCGCCTGCTCAAATATTGGTGCCACCAGATGGAAACGGCCGGTGACAGCGTCGAGCAATTCGGGCTGGCGTGCCTGGAAGCCCATGGCGTCATCGCCGACAGCGCCCAGGACATGCTGCTGCGCTCGGTTCTCGGCGTGGTGGAACTGACCCTGGCGCTGGCACTGACGCGGGACGTGGCGATGAGCGGCCCCGATTATCGCGCGCGATCCGTTGATCTCTTCATGCGGCTCACCGCGGCGATCGAGGCTAGCGATGCCGAGGCGACTGCCGCCTTGTTCGCGCAATGCCGCATGCTGGATCGTGGGCAGGTCTATTAGGATTGCGCGGGACTTCGGTTCGCACAATAAGCGCGGTTCTTTCGCTCCCTCCCCTTGAGGGGAGGCCGGGGTGGGGGTTCTGCGGTTCCAGCGAACTCTGCATGCATGGATAGGCCTGCCCCCCACCCTCGATCCCTCCCTCAAGGGGAGGGAGGCGATAGAGCCGGCAGATCGTGAATGAGCGGTGGGCAAGCGGCTCATCGCGCTGGAAAAATATCGAGGCGGGCCGCAGATTGACTGCGCTCAATCCTTTCCAGCCGGAGCCGTGCCGTGCCCTTTCCCGACCTCGTCCATCCCGCAATCGACGCTTATGAAAGTGCGGTCGCCATGCCGGCTGATTTCGCCGAATTCTGGGCGACCACCATCGCGGAGGCGCGGGCGCTTGGCGGGGCTGTCGCCATGGTGCCGGCAGAGACCACGCTCAGGCTGGTCGAGGTGTTCGACGTCACCTTTCCCGGTTTCGGGGGCCACCCCGTCAAGGGCTGGCTGGCGCTGCCCATGGCGCGGGCCGGCCGCCTGCCGCTGGTCGTGCAATATGTGGGCTATGGCGGCGGGCGCGGCTTTCCACATGAGCAATTGCATTGGGCGGCCTCGGGCTTTGCCTATTTCCGCATGGATACGCGCGGGCAGGGCTCGGGCTGGAGCACGGGCGCGACACCCGACCCCGTCGGCTCCACCGGTCAGGTTCCGGGGGTGATGACCAAGGGCATCCTGGATCGGAACGATTATTATTATCGCCGCCTCTTCACCGATGGCGTGCGGGCCATCGATGCGCTGGCCGATCTTGATTTCATCGATCCCGCGCGCATCGCCGTATGCGGCGGCAGCCAGGGCGGGGGCATTTCGCTGGCGGTCGCGGGGATCGATAGCCGGGTGAAAGCGGTCATGCCCGATGTGCCGTTTCTCTGCGATTTTCCCCGTGCCGTGCGGGTGGCAGGGCGAGACCCCTATCTCGAAATCGTGCGTTTCCTGGCCCAGCACCGGGACAAGGTGGCGAGGGTGTTCGAGACCCTGCGCTATTTTGACGGCGTCAATTTTGCCCGGCAGAGCAAGGCGGCAGGCCTGTTCTCGGTGGCGCTCATGGACGATGTCTGTCCGCCCTCGACGATCTATGGCGCCTACAAGGCCTTTGCCGGCGCCGACAAGACCCTCATCGAATATGAGTTTAACAACCACGAAGGCGGCGGGCCCTTCCAGGAGCGGGAACAGATGGCCTGGCTCACTCGGCGCTTCGACGCGCCCGACGGGGCGAACGGGGCATAAGTGATGTTTGCAGGGGGAACCTCAATTCCCCCATTCCGTTGCTCGGCCAGCGTCATCGCAAAGCGAACACTGGAGATCAAAGAATGGCTGACAAGCAACTGGACGATCTTTTCCTCGATACGATCAAGGACATCTATTACGCCGAACGGCAAATCCTGAAGGCCCTGCCGAAAATGGCCAAGGCGGCCATGTCGGAAGAGCTCAGAGCCGGTTTCGAGCAGCACCGCGTCGAAACCGAAGGGCATGTGGAGCGTCTGGAGCAGGTCTTCGAAATGCTGGGCAAGGCGCCGCGCGGCAAGACCTGCGACGCGATCCTGGGCATTCTGGACGAGGGCAAGGAAATCATGGACGAGTTCAAGGGCACCTCGGCCCTGGATGCCGGCCTGGTATCCGCCGCGCAGGCCGTCGAGCATTATGAAATCGCCCGCTATGGCACTTTGGCCACCTGGGCCAAGCAGCTCGGCTATAATGACGCGATGAACCTGTTCCTTGAGACTCTCAAGGAAGAAGAAGCCACCGATGAGAAATTGTCGAGCCTGGCCAAGAGTTCGGTGAATCTGAAGGCAGCATAAGCTTTCCCTGGGCCGCTCAGAACGGAGCCGCTCTCACGCAGGATGTCACCCCGGAAGACCGGGGTGACTCGCGGATGGGGTGATTTCAGGTCGAAGGCATGCTTGAACGAAAACGGGCCCATTGGGCCCGTTTTGATTGTGCGAGTGGATGGGGCGGGCCACTCGACCATAGGTCTCGTGGCCTGATGGCCTAAATTCCCCATAGGGGAGATGCCGGGCGAAGCCTGGTCGGCCATCAGTCCTTCGCGCGTTCGACGTAGGAATTGTCTTCGGTCAGGATGACGATGCGCGTGCCGGCGTCGATATGGGGCGGCACCATGACGCGCAGGCCGTTATTGAGCAGGGCGGGCTTGTAGGACGAAGAGGCCGTCTGGCCCTTCACGACCGGCTCGGTCTCGACGATCTCGAAGGTCAGCCGCTGCGGCAATTCCATGGACAACGCGATGCCCTCATGGGTCATCAGGTGCACCTTCATGCCATCGGTGAGATAGGCCTTCTGGTCGCCGATCACGTCGTCGCTGACGGTGATCTGCTCATAGGTCGCGGGCTCCATGAAGTGGTGGCCTTCGCCGTCCGAATAGAGGTAATCGTATTCGCGATCGTCCACGTCGGCCTTTTCGACCATTTCGACGGTGCGCCAGCGGCCGATCACCTTCACGCCATCGGAAATGCGGCGCATGGTGACGTTGGTCACCGAATTGCCCTTGCCGGGATGGACGTTTTCGGCGGTGAGGATCACGTGCAGATTGCCGTCCTGCTCGACGACATTGCCTTTGCGCAGGGACGAGGCGATGACCTTGACCATAATTCTTCCTTGTTGCAATCACAGGCGCGGTCTAGAGGCAGGGCCGTCCGGCGCCGATATCTTTATCTGTCGAGCGCCCGATACCCTATTCCGCGCCTTTTCGCCAGACCACACGGCAAGAAACCCGATAATGACGGCATCGCAGACATCGCCTTTCTGGCATCCCGAGCGCCATGCCGACCGGCGCCCGGCTCTTCTGGCGCGGTCGCGGGTGGATGGCGCGCTGCGTGCATGGCTGGCCGAGCGCGATTTTCTCGTTGTCGATCCGCCGGGCCTGCAGCGTTCGCCCGGCAACGAAACGCACCTGCATGCCTTTGCCACCAATATGATCGGCAATGACGGGCAGGGGCAGGCCATGTATCTGCATACCTCGCCCGAATTCACCATGAAGAAATTGCTGGCAGCCGGCGAGACGCGGATCGCCAGCCTCCAGCATGTCTGGCGCAATCGCGAGCGTAGTGCGCTGCATCATCCCGAATTCACCATGCTGGAATGGTATCGGGCGGGCGAGCCCTATGACGCGGTGATTGCCGACAGCCTCGCCATCATCAGGCTGGCGGCCGAAGTGACCGGCATCGAGCGTTTCCGCTTCCGCGATCGGGACTGCGATCCGCGAGAGGAAGCCGAGCGGATCAGCGTGGCCGATGCCTTTGCCTTGCATGCTGGCATCGATCTGCTGTCGACCATGGATAGCGAGGGCGTGCCGGACGGGGAGAAGCTCGCCACCCAGATGGTGCGCGAGGGCATGGCGGTCCCGGCGGATCGGAGCTGGAGCTTTCTTTTCACCCAAATCCTGGTCGAGCGTGTCGAGCCGCAATTGGGCAATGGCCGGGTGACCGTACTGGATCGCTACCCGGCTTGCGAGGCAGCTTTGGCGCGACGGGTACCCGAGGATCGGCGGGTATCGGAGCGGTTCGAGATTTATGCCTGCGGCGTGGAACTGGCCAATGGGTTCGGCGAATTGACCGACGCGGTCGAGCAACGCTTCCGGTTCGAAGCCGAAATGGCGGAGAAGGCGCGGCTTTATGGCGAGCATTATCCCATCGACGAGGACTTTCTGGCCGCGCTGGATTTCATGCCGGAGGCCAGCGGGGTGGCCTTGGGCTTCGACCGGCTGGTGATGCTCGCGACGGGCGCGCAACGGATCGAGGCGGTGCTATGGGCGCCGGTGGCGGAATGAGTGGTCGGGCGAAGAAACCCCTCACCCCAGCCCTCTCCCCGGAGGGGCGAGGGGGCGCAGGAACCGCCGACCCGGTGCCTGTGAGCACCACAGATTTGGCTCCATCGTCCCCTCGCCCCTCCGGGGAGAGGGTTAGGGTGAGGGGCGCTGCGCTGAAGTCGATATCCGACCTTGAGGCCGCTCACCTCATTGCTGTTGGCGGCAGCCTCGCGCCCGTCGCTGAAAAATACGCCATCGGCATTACCCCCGCCATACTGGACCTGATCGATCCGTCCGATCCCGAAGACCCGATTGCCCGCCAGTTCGTGCCATCCGCCGCCGAACTGGTCACTACGCCGGAGGAGCGGGCCGATCCAATCGGCGACCTCACCCATTCGCCGGTCGAAGGCATCGTGCATCGCTATCCAGACCGGGTGCTGCTCAAGGCCGTGCATATCTGCCCGGTCTATTGCCGCTTCTGTTTCCGGCGGGAAATGGTGGGGCCGCAGGGGCTGGGGACGCTGACGCCGGCCGAACTCGATGCGGCCATGGCCTATATCGCGGACCACGACGAGATATGGGAAGTGATCCTCACCGGTGGCGATCCGCTGGTTCTGTCGCCGCGCCGCTTGCGGGCGATCATGGAAAGGCTGGCCGGCATCGCGCATGTGAAGGTCGTGCGGTTCCATACGCGCGTGCCGGTGGTCGAGCCGGAGCGGATCGATGCGGACATGGTGGCGGCGCTCAGGGCCAACGGCAAGACCACCTATCTCGCCGTCCATGCCAATCATCCGCGTGAATTGAGCGCGGCGGCGCGAGCCGGGTTCGACCGGCTGATTGCGGGGGGCATCGTATTGATCAGCCAGAGCGTCCTGCTCCGGGGCGTCAATGACGATGTCGAGACCTTGGCCGCATTGATGCGGGGCTTCGTCGAAAACCGCATCCGGCCCTACTACCTGCATCATCCGGACCTGGCGCTCGGCACCGGCCATTTCCGGGTGAGCATCGAGGAAGGCCAGGCGCTCGTCGCCGCCTTGCGCGGGCGCATTTCGGGGCTCGCCCAGCCGACCTATGTGCTCGATATTCCCGGGGGACACGGCAAGGCCGATATCGGGGCGGCCTCCATCGTGGGTAGCGATGGGTGCTTTACAGTGCGCGACTGGCAGGGTGGTGAGCATACCTACCCGCCGGTATAGTAATTGCCAGGTTTCCGGACATTTTTTGTCCGTCGTCATCACCGGGCTTGTCCCGGTGATCCAGTTTGCTGCGGCATGGATTGCCGGGACAAGCCCGGCAATGACGACAAATTAAAGTGTCGGCAGGTGAAACTTACTCGACCACGCGCGGATCGACATCCTTGGAATAGTCGACGCCGCCGACGCTAAAGCCGAACAGCTTCAGGAATTCCTCGCGATATTTCGGCAGGTCGGCCAGGGCCGGAAGCGTTTCGGTGGTGAGCTCGGCCCAGCGCCGCGTCAGCTCGGCCTGCATGGCTTCGGACAATTCCCAGTCGTCGACGCGGATGCGATGTTCATCGTCGAGGACCAGGTCTCCCTGGAGCTTGTCGCGGAATAGGCGGTCGATCTGCTGGATCGGGCCCTCGCCGAGCCCCATTTCGTCCTCGACCTTGATCAAGAGCGTGCCATAGAGCGGCACGACCGGAATGGCGGAGCTGGCCTGGGTCACCACGGCCTTCAGCGCCACGACATGGGCGGCATGGTTGCCATGGGTGTCGCGGATGGCGGCTGCGGCGCGGTCGAGATCGGCCTTGGCCTTGCCCAAGGTGCCCTTGTGATAGATGGGCCAGGTCAGCTCGGACCCGAGATAGGTGTAGTTGAGGGTGAGGAAATTGTCGGCCAGCACGCCGGCTTCGGCCAGTGCGGCGATCCAGAGCTCCCAATCCTCGCCACCCATGACCTTGACGGTGGCGGCCGCTTCTTCCTCGGTGGCGGGCTCGACAGTAATTTCAGAGACTTCACCGGTGCCGGTATTGAGCGTCTTGGAAGTCACCTGGCTGCCATAGGGCTTGATGGCCGAGCGATAGGTGATGCCGTCCTTGGGATCGGTGCGGACCGGGGAGGCCAGCGAATAGACCACGAGATCGACCTGACCCAGATTGGCCTTGATGGCCTCGATGGCCTCGGCCTTCACCGCATCGGAAAACGCGTCGCCCTCGATGGTGATCGCCTTGCGGCCGGCGGCGCGGGCGCGGTTCTCGAAGGCGCGGTTGTTGTACCAGCCGGCGGACGCGGGCTTGGCTTCGCCGGGCTCGCGTTCGAAGGAAACCCCCACCGTATCGGCATCGGAGCCGAAAGTGGTGACGATGCGCGAGGCCAGGCCATAGCCGGTCGAGCAGCCGAGCACGAGCACGCGCTTGCGGTCCGAGGGGATGGCGCCCTTGATCGTCACATGGTCGATCTGGCGCTGCACATTGGTGGCGCAGCCGGTCGGATGGGCAGTGGTGCAGATGAAGCCGCGGATCTTGGGCTCGATAATCATGGGGATTTTCTCCTCGATTTGACACAAGCCAATAGCGGCATTGGCCATCGGTTTCCAGCCGCAGCTTGGGTTTTTGCCCTTATCACGCCTGTTCCAGTGCCTTGCCGGCGGGGAATATCCCCGACATCACCGTAAAGCCCGGAATGCGCCGCACCCGGTCCGTCCAGCGCCGCAGGGCCGGATAATCCTGACGCGAAATCCCGCCTTCCTCGGACAGCATGACATAGGGGAAGCAGGCAATGTCGGCAGTGGTAGGGTGCGCGGGCGTGCAGAGCCAGTCGCGCCCTTGCTTCTCGCCGAACCACAAATGCTCGTCCATGATGCGGAAGATGCGGTGGGCACCCTTCTGGGATTTTTCGATGTCGAAGGGATAATCATAGCCCAGGGCCAGCCGCGCGGCGGAGGAGGTGGCGGTGATATCGTCGGCCACGGCATGCCAGCGCAGCACTTCGGCTATGATCGCCGGATCGTTCGGAAACCAGAGGCCGGAGCCGTCGTATTTGCTGGCCAGGTAGGCGAGGATGGCGCCGGAATCGGACAGCGTCAGATCGCCGTCCTGCAGCACCGGAAGCTGGCCGAAGGGATTGAGGCGCAGGAACCAGTCCGATTTGTGCTCGCGCCCGGGGAAGAAATCCACCGGGACGATCTCATAAGGCAGGTTGAGAATGCTCATCAGCAGGCGCAGCTTGTAGCAATTCCCGGAGAGTTCGAAGTCGTAGAGGGTGATCATGGGGCGGGCCTGGCTCGATCTGTCCCCTCCCCTTAAGGGGAGGGCTAGGGTGGGGGTTCAGGCGGCTTGGTCGCGCCAGGAATGTGAGGATGGGCCGGAACCCCCACCCTCGATCCCTCCCCTCAAGGGGAGGGAGGCGCAGGCCGAAGCCCTGGCGTTCATCTTCAAATATCCAGCACCAGCCGCCCGGATTTCGCGCGGCTCACGCAGGTCATCATGCAGGTATTGGAGGCTTTCTCGGTCTTGTTCAGATAGACGTCCTGGTGGTCCACCTCACCCTCCATGACCGTGGTGAGACAGGTGCCGCAGGCCCCCTGCTCGCAGGAGGAGGGCACGGTGAGGCCCGCCTCGCGCATGGTTTCGAGAATGGTCTTGCCGGCCGGCACATGCAGGGTCATGGCCGAGCGGGCCAGCTCGATATCGAAGGACGAGGAGGAATCGATGACCTTGTCGTTCTGGAAATATTCGAAATGCACCGCATCGTCGGGCCAGCCGAGCGCGGCGGCCACCTCCTGCACCATTTCCAGCATGGCCCCGGGGCCGCAGATATAGACGTGATTGGCGAATTGATAGGGGCCGAGCAGGGCGGTCACCTTCTCGCGGATCGCCTCGCGCGCCAGCCCGATATGGGTATCCACCCGGCCATGCAGCACCTCGAGCTCGCTTTTGAAGGCGACATTCTCGCCGGCGCGCACGAAGTAATGCAGTTCATAGGGCAGGCTGGACTTGTCGAGGAAGCGCGCCATGGACAGGAGCGGCGTGATGCCGATGCCGCCGGCGATCAGCAGGGTCCGGGTGGCGTCGCGGCGCAGCGGGAAATTGTTGCGCGGCTCGGAAATCGCCAGCACGTCGCCCTCGCGCACGCTTTCGACCAGCACCTTGGAGCCGCCCTTGCTCGCGCTTTCCTGCTTGACGCCGATGACATAGCTCATCAGGTCGCCCGGGCCATTGGTCAGCGAATATTGGCGCACCAGGCCATTGGGCAGATGCACGTCGATATGGGCGCCCGGCTGGAAGGTGGGCAAGTGCTTGCCGTCGCGGTCCGCCAGCTCGAAGCTGATGACGCCATCGGCGTTCTGCCATTTGCGCCTGACCACGACGTTGAACGTATTGCCGCGCGGAATGGCGATATCGGGCATGGTGGCGAGGTCGGCGGAGACCTTTTCGTAGAGCGGCGTCAGCGGGGCCGGCGCTTCTTTCCGGGCGGCGGCGCGTTCCAGCCGGTCGCGCAGCTTGGTCAGCACCTCGTTGTAATGGCGCAATGTGGCCATCTCGTCGCTGGGCCGCTCGGGCAGGAGGCCGCGAATGACGGCGCGCGCCGCGTCGATCGGCTGGACGAAATAGAGCACCGCACCCAATTGCACAGCCAGGCCGGGCAACAGGTCGGCGGGCTGGTCATCGGGCGCCAGCCGGGCGAGCCCGGCCACGACGTCCTCGGGCTCGGCATTGACCGGCATGGGGCGCAGGGCAAACCAGTCCTTGCCCTCGGCTCCGGCGAATGGGGTGAAAGGCCGCTCGTCATTGGCGGCCGACCAGATCAGGCCGAAGGCTTCACGAACCGGATATTTGCGGTTTTCGATGCGCCGGGCCGGTGCGTCGGCGGGATGGGCCGGAATATAGGTGCAGCCGGCGGAGCGGTTGGCATAGCGCCAGCCGTGATATTGGCACTTGAGCTCCTGGCCTTCATTGATGCCGATCGACAGGCGCACGCCGCGATGCAGGCACCGGTTCTCCCAGATATTCACATTGCCGTCATCGGCGCGCCAAACGGCCAGTTCCCGGCCCAGCAACTGGCCTTGATAGACATGGCGGAACGGCAGGTCCTCGCTCGAAGCGATGGGGTACCAGGTGGGGTCTGAGAGGGACAGGGGCATGTCGATCAGATCCAGAGTTTGAGGATCGCGCCACGATCGAATTGGCAGATAAGTCGCGGTCCTGGCGTACGGGACTCTGACTCCCGCTCCCTTGGGGAGAGGGCTGGGGGAGGGGCCTTTGGCAGATACCGCGTTTGCAGTAGGCCCTCACTCGGCGCCTTGCGCCGACCTCCCCGAGGGAGAGACAAAGAGCATCAGCTCGCTTGGGGGATCACCCCATAGGTGATCCCCTTCTGGCTCAGCCATCTCCGATAGGCGATGGCGCTCTTGTCGGCGCGGATCGGGGTTTCGGCGCGCGGGTCGAGCGGCAGCTTCTTGGGATATTGGTTTTCCAGGATCGGCTTGTCCTGGCCGAAAATGGTCTGCTGGAAACGGCGCATGTCCTTGATGGTCGAATAGGAGTCGATCATCGATTGCAGCAGGTGCGCCCGGCAGCTTTCCTCGGTCATGGGCTGGAGGAAAATCCCGATGACATCCTGGCGGCTCTCGTCCTCGGGGCAGGATTTGTAAAGCACCGAGCAGAAGGGATGCGGCACGCGATAGACATATTCCACCTCCATCGCGCTGGTTGCGGATTTGGCCGCGCGCGGCTGGATGAAGCGGCAGCGGGTGGCCAGGACCTCGTCACGCTCTTCCGAAACCTCGACGTCGTATTCCTTGACCTCGGTATGCGGCTCGGCACCCAGAATGTCGGTATGGACATAGGGGAAATGGCCCATGTCGAGGAAGTTCTCGACCGCGCGCGGGGCGGAGACGTGGATACCGATGGAGCCGCAGCTCATGTTCTTGCGGTCGGGTTCGGCGAATTCGGGAATGGGGAAGAGATCGGCATCGGGCGTGCCGAGACATGTCCAGGTATAGCCGTAGGCGTTCTTCACCGGCAGACGGTCGAGAATGGTTTCGGCGTCGATTTCGTCGCCTTTTTCCTCGTCCCCGCGCAGCCAGACGACCGGCTCGCCATCCGCGCCGCGGGTCATGGCCAGGTTCGTATCGAGCAGCATGGTGGTCTCGACCTGTCCGGGGGGCAATTCGTCGGTGGCGGCCACGACATACCACAGATTGCGGGTGACGGGATCGGGGGCGTTCGGCATGGGCTTGGTCTCAACTTTGTCCGCCACAATAGCTCCCGGGGCGGGGAGTGCCAGCATAAAGTTGCAATGGCGGCATGCGGGACCGGCATGGGATGGTGCTGCGCTGGTGTGGATGCTGTTATAGGTGACCCCAGCGTTTGAGGAAAAGACCATGCAGAAGCTGACGGCACCGCGCTTTCCAGAAGCCCTTTTGCGTGAGCGGGTCGATGCCCGTCTGGCGGAGGCGGGCGCCAGCGCGGAGTCCCGCGCGGCGGCGGTGAAGGCGATGCTGCACGCCTCGCTAGTCGGCGTCGACAGCCATGGCGTGCGCCTCACAGGCCATTATTGCCGCATGCTGGAAGGCGGGCGGCTGAATCGGCAGCCCGATATCAAGGTGGATCGCCGCGGCGCCGGTAGCGCCATGGTCGATGGCGATGACGGGTTGGGCCATTATGCCGCCTATAAGGCGGTGGAAATGGGCATGGAATTGGCGCGCGAAGCCGGAATCGGCGCGGTGGGGGTGAAGAATTCCTCCCATCTTGGCGCGGCGGGCGCCTATGCGCTGGCGGGGGCCGAGCAGGGCTTCGTCACCTTCGCCACCACCAATACCGATTCCATGGTGGCCCTGTTCGACGGGGCACAGAAATTCCACGGCACCAATCCGCTGGCCTTCGCCGCCCCGGTGCCGGGCACCAGGCCCTGGCTGCTCGACATGGCCACCAGCTCCATTCCCCTCAACCGGGTCTTGCTGCACCGTTCGCTCGACAGCGAATTGCCCGAGGGCGTCGCCGCGACACCCGAGGGCGTGCCGACGACCGATCCGCATGCGGCCGACATGCTGTTGCCGCTGGGCGGGGTGGATTACGGCTATAAGGGCGCGGCGCTGGCCGGGGTGGCGACGCTGTTCTCGGCGCTGCTGACCGGCACCACGCTCGATCCTGATTTCATCCCCATGTATGGCACGGACGATATTTCGACGCCGCGGAACATGGGCCATTTCGTGTTGGTCATCGACCCGGACAAGTTTGCCGGGCGGGCCGCTTTCGGGGCGGCGATCACCCAATATCTGTTCAGTCTCAGAACGTCCCCGGCGCGCCCCGGCGGGCGGGTGATGGCGCCGGGCGACCGGGAATGGGCAGAGATGGAAGAGCGCCGCGCGAACGGCATTCCGGTCGACCCGGACAGCGCCGCGTTCCTGGGGCTTTAGTCCGGGAGACCTCATGGTGAGCTTGTCGAACCACGAGGTCGGGTGAGTGGAGGGTTGAGTGCCACGACCTCCTCCTTCGACAAGTTCAGGATGAGGTCTGCTACGGGGAATGGCGTGAGCCCCCTACTTCTCCCGGTAGATGTCGAATGGCCCGATCGCCTGCGTCGTCGCCATCAGCTGGATCTTGTTGACGTTTACATGTTCGGGCAGCGACGTGGCCCAGAAGATGGACTCCGCGATATCCTCGGCGCTCATGGCCTTGGTATCGGAATAGGGCTGGGCCGCCTTGCCCTCGTTGCCCTTGAAGCGCACCAGCGAGAATTCGGTTTCGGTGAGGCCCGGCTGGATGTCGGTGACGCGGACATTCTTGCCCTGCAGGTCGGAGCGGATGGCGAGGGCGAAATGCTTCACGAAGGCCTTGGTCGCCGCATAAACCGAACCGCCGGGATAGGCGAATTCGCCCGCCACCGACCCCAGGGTCACCACATGGCCGCCGCCCCGCGCGATCATGCCGGGCAGGAGCAGGCGCACCGTATAGACGAGGCCCGAAATATTGGTGTCGATCATGGTCTGCCAATCATCCAGATCGGCCTCGGCCGCCGACTGCAGGCCCAGGGCGAGGCCCGCATTGGCCAGCACGATATTGATGGCGTCGAAGGGGGCGGGAATGGCGGCGACAGCCGCTTCCATCGCGGCGCGGTCGCGCACGTCGAGCGGCACGATATGACAATTGTCGTGGCCGAGCTCGTCGCGCAGCGCGATCAGGCGGCCTTCGCGGCGGCCGGTGGCGATCACCTTGCCGCCGGCGGCCACATAGCGGCGTGCCGCCGCCGCGCCGAAGCCCGAAGTGGCGCCGGTGATGAAAACGACGAAACGGCTGGGATCGAGCAGCTGGTACATAGCCATCCTGAAAAAGCGGTTTTTGAAACGGGTCGAGGGTAACGCCGGTGTCGGGGGCGTCAACCTTTCCAAACATCAATCCGGCCTGACGATAGCTAACGTCATCGGCGGAGGCAAAGCGATTACCCCGCTGGCGCGGGAATAGCGGGCCAACCACCCGTTGCCCATCGGCCACGCTTGGCGCCTGCAATGGACACGAATGGATCGCCAAGGGTGGTCCTTCGCGCCATCCGGTCCTAAACTTGCCATGAAATCGTCGCCAGTTGGGCAGACGCGAAGGGGCCGGCCAAAGGCTTAACGGAATCTTTCCGCCCCTGCGGCAATGTTCGGCTTCGGCCCGGTTTGGTTGAAGAGTAAAAGGGCGGATAGACCACTGCGCGCGCGTCTTGTAACGAGTTTTGGCGCCTTGTGCCTTGCCGTGGCGGTTTCCGCCGGCGCGAGCCTGCCCGTGCATGCTTTCGAATTGTTCGGTATCAAGTTTTTCGATGACCAGTCCGATCTCGATGCCGAGGCGGTGATCGTCGATCCGCAGCCCTATATCGTCACCTTCACCTCCAGCGAGGGTGGCGGCGTGGAATCGGCCCTGCGCAATGCCTCGGCCCTGCTCGCCGACCAGGACGAGCCCGCCTCGGGCGCGGCCGGACTGATCGCCAAGGCGCGAGGCGACTATCGGCGCCTGCTCGCCGCGCTTTATGGCGAGGGCTATTATGGTGGCTCGGTCAGCATCCGCATCGGTGGGGTAGAGGCCGCCAATCTGGCGCCCGATACCAATCTGCCCGATCTGGTGGACGTGACGATCGTGGTTTCGGCCGGTCCGCTGTTCCGCTTCGCCAATGTCAATATCGTCAACCAGGCGCCGCCCACCGACGATCCCGGCGATCAGGTCGACCTGCCGGTGATGCGCGGGTTCGGCGCCGGCGAAGTCGCGCGCTCGGCGGTGATCCTGCGGGCCGAGCAATTGGCGCTGGAGGCCTGGCGCGAGCTGGGCTACGCCAAGGCCGAGATCGTGTCCCGCGACGTCGTTGCCGATCATGCGACCAATTCGGTGGACGCCACCATCACCATTAATCCCGGCCGCCATGCCGCTTTCGGGCCGGTAAGTGTCACCGGCACGACGCGCATGAACCCGGATTTCGTGGCGCAGCAGACCGGCCTCGCCGTGGGCCAGGAATATGACCCCGACGATCTGCGGCGGGCGCAGAAGCGTCTCGACCGGCTGGAAGTCTTCCGCTCGGCGCGGCTCGAGGCGGCGCAATCCATCGGCGCGGACGGGCTTCTGCCCTATGAGCTGATCGTGGAGGAATTGCCCGGCCGCCGTTTCGGTGCGGGCGCAACCTTCTCCACCCTCGATGGGCTGGGGATCGAAGGCTACCATCTCTGGCGCAATCTGTTCGGGCAGGCCGAACGGCTGCGGCTCGATGCCCGCATTGCCAGCATCGCCTTTCCGGTCGATACGGCCGAGTTCGACTATTTCGCCGGCGGCACCTTCACCAAGCCGGGCTTCTACCATCCCGACGTGGACCTGGTGGCGGCGATTTCGGCGGAGCGCACCATCTATCCCACCTATACCGAGACATCCGCCGCGGGCCGGCTGGGGCTTACCTGGTTCTTCTCGGATGAATTGACCTTCAGCGGCGGCGCCAGCGTCAAGCGGGCCCGGTTCGACGACGATTTCGGCACCCGCGATTTCGCCACGGCTGGTGTCTATGCCGGGGTGGTTTTCGACGGGCGCGACAGCAGCGTCGATCCGACCGAGGGCTGGTATGCCGCCGGCAATGTCGAGCCCTATTACGATTTCGTCTATGGCAATACCGGCCTGCGCGTGGAAGCCGAGGCGCGCACCTATTTCGGCTTCGGGGAGAACGATCCCTTCGTCCTGGCCGGGCGCGTCAAGGGCGGCGCATTGCTCGGGCCGGACCTCAGCGAGATCCCGCCCGACAAATTGTTCTTTGCCGGCGGCGGCGGCTCGGTGCGCGGCTATGCTTTCAAGTCCATCGGCGTCGATGACGGCTCGGGCAATGTGACCGGCGGGCGCTATCTGCTGGAAGCCTCCCTGGAGGCGCGCGCCAAGGTCACCGAGAATATCGGCGTGGTTGGCTTTGTCGATGGCGGCTATGTCGCCGCCGACGTCTTCCCGGGCCTCGAGGATTTGCGCCTCGGCGCGGGCCTCGGCCTCCGCTATTATACCGGGCTCGGGCCGTTGCGGCTCGATGTGGCCGTGCCGCTCAACAAGCGGCCGGGCGATTCCGATTATGCCATCTATGCTGGTATCGGGCAGGCTTTCTGATGCGGCTTGCTTCTCCAAAACTCCTGCTGGTCGCCGCCCTTCTGGTTGGCTCCGCCGCCGTTCCGGTGGCGCTCGTCGCGCAGGACATGAACAATGAAGAGCAGAAGGACTGGCTGACCAGCTTCGTCGAGGGGCAGCTCTCCACCCCCGAGCGGCAGATCCGGCTCTCCAATATCGACGGCATCCTGGGCTCGGATGTCTCGATCCGCCAGATCACCATTTCCGACGCCGAAGGGGTCTGGCTGCGCGTCAACAATGCCAGCCTCAACTGGAACCAGGCAGCCCTGTTCACCGGGCGACTGGACGTGCGCTCGCTGCGCGCCGAGTCCATCGATTACGTGCGCAACGCCATTCCGGTCGAAGGCGCGGTGGACCTGCCACCGCCGGAAGCGGGCGGTTTCGAGATTCCCGAATTTCCTGTGGCCATCCAGCTCGGCGAGCTGGCCGTGCCCAGCGTCACCTTCGGGGAGGGCGTCTTCGGCCTGGCCTCGGAGATTTCGCTGGCTGGCTCGATGACGCTGGAAGGCGGCAATCTCGATGCGGTGCTCGATATCGAGCGCCTGGACGGGCCCGGCGGCACGCTGGACCTCGACATGTCTTATCGGCGCGAGACCAATGCCATCGATCTGGGCCTGTCCCTGGTCGAGCCGCCCAATGGCGTGATCGCGAACCTGCTCAATATCGAAGGCCGGCCGGCCATGACGCTGACGCTGGAGGGCGAGGGGCCGGTGGCCGACCTCACCGCGCAGATGCGCCTGCTGGCCAATGACCGCGAGGCCCTGGCGGGCACGGCGATCATCGCGCAGCAGGCGGACGGGCTGGCCATCGATGCCGATCTGGGCGGGCCGCTCTCCACCCTGATGGCCGCGCCCTATCGCCCGTTTTTCGGCGCCGAAACCCGGCTGAGCGCCAATGCATTGCTGCGCGAAGCCGGCGGGCTGGAGATTTCCGCTCTCAGCCTCAGCGGCGGCCAGCTCGGTCTCTCGGCCAACGCCAGCACGAGCGCCGACAATTTCCTCACCCGGCTCGACCTCACCGCCAATGTCGCCGATCCGGCGGGCGGGCTGGTCACCCTGCCGGTGCCCGGCAATGCCACTCAGGTGCAATCGGCGGCGCTGGCGGTGCAATTCGGCACCGACGCGGGCGACGAATGGCAGGCCAATTTCGACATTGCCGGCTTCGATACCGCCGGTTTTGCCGCCGAAACCTTCGGCCTGTCCATTGGCGGCGTGGCCCGAAATCTCGAAGACCCGGCCAGCCGCATGGTTACCTTCAATGGCGACGGCAGGCTGGCCGGCATCAATGCGGATGCCGGGGTCAAGGCCGCCCTTGGCGACAGCGTCGGCCTTGGCCTTGCGGGCCTGTGGAATGCCGGCGAGCCGATCCAACTTGCCGAATTCCGCGTCGTCGGCGCGGCGCTGACGGCCGGGCTTTCCGGCATTATCGATGGCACCGATTTCGACGGGCGCATCGCACTCGAAACGGGCAATATCGCGCCGTTCTCCGCCATGGCCGGCCGCGATCTCGGCGGTTCGCTGGACCTTGCCGCCCAAGGCCGCATCATGCCGCTGAGCGGCGGTTTCGATCTCACCTTCGACGGCACCGGCAGCAATCTGAGCGTGGACGATCCGGTGGCCGATGCCCTGCTCGAGGGCGAGGTTACGCTTTCGGGGCAATTGGCCCGGACGAGCGCCGGCATCACGGCGAATGATTTCACCGTCGCCAATAATCAGGTGCAGTTCCGCGCCGATGGCAGCTTTGCCAGCGACGTGTCGGATTTCAACATCGCGCTGGACCTGGCCGATCTCGGCCTCGTCGCCGAGGATGCCGCCGGCGCCCTGGCATTGCGCGGGTCGGCGCGCTCGACCGCGGCCGATGCGCCGCTGGTGCTGCTGCTCGACGGCAGCGTGCCGCAGGGCCGGCTGGGCACACATGGCCTGCGCGACGCGCAGGTTGGCCTGGCCGCCAATCTCATCGACGGCACGCTCAGCGGCGATGTCACCGGCTCGGCCATGCTGGACGGGCACCGCGCTACGCTGAACAGCCATTTTGAAACCGATGCGGAACGCCAGGCGCTCTCGGACCTCGGCTTCGACATCGCCGGCACCCGCGTGTCGGGCAATGTGACCCGCATGACCGAAACCGGCCTGTTGCAAGGGCGGCTCGACGTCGCGGCGACCGACGTGACGCTGGCGGCGGCCCTGCTGCTGACCGAGGCGTCCGGCGCCGTCAATGCTGCCATTGAGCTGACCCCGCAGGATGGCGGGCAGGGTGCCGGCATCACCGCCAATGCCGCCGATCTGCGCATCAACGATATCCGCATTGGCCGCGCCGACATTTCGGCGGGTCTCGCCGATCTCTTCGGCGTGCCGGTGATCAACGGCACCGCCACGGCTAGCAATGTAATGGCCGGCGGCGTCACCGTGAACAGTATCGAGGCCCGCGCCAGCCAGAGCGGGGAGACCACCAGCTTCGATGCCCAGGCGGCGCTCGCCACCGGCACCGATATCAATGTGGCCGGGTCGCTGAGCCCGGTCGATGGTGGCTATCGCCTGGCCCTGGATCGCGCCGCGCTGGTGCAGGGCGCGCTCTCGGCGCGCCTGGCCAATCCGACCGCCCTTGCCGTGCGCGGCGACAGCGTGGCGCTCGACGCCGTGCGCTTCACGGTCGGCTCGGGCAGCATCACGGCCACCGGCAGCGCCGGCAATGCCCTCGACATGGTGGTCGATATTTCCGACCTGCCGCTGTCCATCGCCAATGCGGTGGCGCCCGATCTGGGGCTTTCCGGCACCGTCAATGGCCGGGCCATGATCTCGGGCGCGGCCAGCGATCCGCGGGTGCGGTTCGAGGCGCGGGCGACCGGCATCGGCGCCAGCGCCATCGCGCCGTTCGGCATTGCGCCGCTCGGCCTTTCGGCCAATGGGTCCTATGCCGGACAGGTGCTTGTGCTCGACGCGCTCAGCGCCAATGGCAATGGTGGATTGTCGGTCGCCGGTTCGGGCCGTGTGCCGCTTGATGGGGCGGCCATGGCCCTGACGCTCAATGGCTCGGCCCCGCTGGCCCTGGCCAATCGTTTCGTGAGCGATCGGGGCGGGCAATTGTCCGGCACGGCCAATTTCGACGCGCGCATTTCCGGCGCGCTGGCCAGCCCGCAATTTTCGGGCGCGGTGTCCACCAGTGGCGCCGGCTATGTCGATCCCGAGCTCAATCTGCGCCTCACCAATATTGCCGGCCGCATCGCGCTCAACGGCACCAGCGCCAATGTGGAAAGCCTCACGGCCAGCCTGGCCACCGGCGGCTCGCTCTCGGCCTCCGGCAGCGTGGGACTGAGCGGCGGCATGCCCGCCAATCTCTCGCTCAACATCAATTCGGCGCGCTATGCCGATGGCTCGCTTTTCGTCGCCACCCTGTCGGGCGGATTGACGCTCACCGGCAATCTCACCGGTTCGCCGCTGCTTTCGGGCAATGTGCTGGTCGAACAGGCCAATATCATTGTGCCGGAAAGCCTGGGCGGCGGCGCCGAGTTGATCGACGTGCAGCATCGGCGCACGCCCGGCCCGGTGCAGCAGACGCTGGATCGCGCCCGTATCGACGAGCGCACCGGCATGTCGGCGGCCGGTGGCGGGCCGAACCTGTTGCTCGATATCAATGTGAACGCACCCAACCAGATTTTCATCCGTGGTCGCGGGCTGGATGCGGAAGTGGGCGGCTCGGTCCGCCTCACCGGCCCGCTCACTGCCATCCACCCGGTCGGCGCTTTCTCGCTGACGCGCGGCCGGCTCGCCATATTGGGCCAGCGCGTCACCTTCGAAAGCGGCACGGTGACCCTGTTGGGCGATCTCGACCCGCAGCTCAATTTCGTGGCCCGCACTGAAGGCGACGACATCACCGTCTTCGTCATCGTGGCCGGCCGCGCCTCGGATCCCGACATCACCTTCAGCTCCAATCCCGCCCTGCCGCAGGATGAAGTGCTGAGCCGGCTGATCTTCAACCGGTCCATGGGGGAATTGTCGCCGATCCAATTGGCGCAATTGGCGGCCGCGGCGGCCGAGTTGGTCGGGGGGGGCGGTGGCGGCGGGCTGGTGGAAAGCCTGCGCGGCGCGGCGGGCCTGGCCGATCTCGATATCGTCACCGACGATGCCGGCAATGTCGGCGTCCAGGCCGGCACCTATATCCAGGACAACGTCTATCTCGGCGTCACCGCCGGCGCCAATGGCCAATCCAAGGTGACCATCAATCTCGACGTCACCGACGACCTCACCATCAAGGGCGCTGCCGGCCAGGACGGCAATTCCAGCATCGGCGTGTTCTACGAACGCGATTATTAGGGCGTTTCACGGCTTTGATGCGACGGTCCCTTTGCCGTCGTCACCACCGGGCTTGTCCCGGTGGTCCATTCCTACGCGAGATGGATTGCCGGGATAAACCCGGCAATGACGATGGAAGCTGTGTTGAGCATGGTTGAGAATGGCCAGACGGAAGGCGCATCGGATGCGGGACGCGATGGCGGTGGCTCACGGCAGGTCTGATCTTAAGTAGACCTCATGGTGAGTCCGTCGAACCACGAGGTCGAGTACGCCGAAGCCTGTGTGCCACGACCTTTTCCTTCAACAGGCTCAGGATGAGGTCTACGGACCGTTCCTCATCCCCCTCCGGGGCATCTGTCCATTCGGGCTCTACTCCGCTCCGGCCCCTCCGGTCCTGGCCGCCTTTTCGGCGTCCCACCACCAGATGGTGGGGAAGCCGTTCGAGAAGTCGGGCAGGGTTTCGGGCCGGCTGAAGCGGTTCCAGCGGGCGGTGCGGGAATAGGTGAGCGCATAGCCCGGCACCACGTAGTGATGGTGCAGCAGCACGCGGTCCAGGGCCGCCGTTATGGCAAGCTGGGTCTCGCGGTCATCGGCGACGATCAGCTTGTCGATCAAGGCGTCGACGCCCGGATCGGCGATGCCGGCATAGTTCTGCGAGCCTTCCTCATCGACCGAGCTCGAGCCGAAGAAATAGCGCTGCTCGTTGCCGGGGGAGAAGGATTGTGCCCAGTTCGAATAGATCACGTCGTAGTCGAAGCTGCGGAGCCGGTTGATATATTGCGGCGTGTCCACCATGCGCAGCGTCACCGCCACGCCGATCTGGCGCAGATTGGTGATGAGATTCTGCGCGATGGGCTCCAGCGAGGTCTGGTGCATCAGGATTTCGAAGGCGAGCTGGGTGCCGTTGGCGTCCACCAGCCGATTGCCGTCCAGATTGTAGCCGGCCTCGTTGAGCAGGGTCAAAGCCGTCCGCAGATTGGCGCGCAGCCGGGCCGGATCGCCTGCGACCGGATTGGTATAGGGCTCGGTGAACACCGATGCCGGCACCAGGTCGCGCACGCTTTCGAGCACATCCAGTTCCTCCCCCTCCGGCAGGCCGGACGAGGCGAAGGGCAGGCCGAAGAAGAAGCTGTCGATGCGCTCATATTGTCCGTAGAACACGGTGGCGTTGAGCTCCTCGAAATCGAAGGCATAGTTCAGCGCCTCGCGCACCCGCTCGTCCTGGAACTTGTCCCGCCGCAGGTTGGGAATGAAGCCGGTCATCTCGCCGCGGCCATTGCCATCCTGCTGGAATTCCTCGCGCACCACGCGGCCGTCGGCCACGGCGGGGAAGTCGAAACCCGTGGCCCAGCGGCGGGCGGTATATTCGCTCCACCAATCGAACTGGTCGCCCTTGAAGGCTTCGAACCACACCGATTCATCGAGGAAATATTCGACGCGATAAGTGTCGAAATTGTTGGTCCCGACCTGGGTGGGGTGGTCCTTGGCCCAGTAATCCTCGACGCGCTCATAGGTGATCGTGCGGCCCGCATCGAAACTGGCGAGCCGGTACGGCCCCGAGCCCAGCGGCGATTCGAGCGTGGAGGCGCCGATATTGCGCGCCTTGCCCTGGGCATCGGTGCCTTCCCACCAATGCTGCGGCAGCACCAGAAGCTGGCCCAGAATGTGCGGCAATTCGCGATTGCCTTTCTGGTCGAAGGTAAAGGTCACCTCGTCCGGCGCGGTCACCTCGGCGCTGACGATATTGGCGTAATATTGCGCATAGATCGGGCTGAGCTCGGTCACCTTTTCGAAGGACCAGACCACGTCCTCGGCCGTCACCGGTTCGCCATCATGCCAGCGGGCCTCGGGATCCATGCGGAAGGTCACCGCGCCGTAATCGTCGGCAACCTTCATCGCTTCGGCCAAAAGGCCATAGGAGGTGTTCACCTCGTCCATGGAAGGGGTCAGCAGCGTTTCGTAGACGAGGCCGAGGCCCCGTGCCGCCGCGCCCTGGGGCAGGATGGGGTTGAAGGTGTCGAAGGTGCCATTGGTGCCGATACGCACCGTGCCGGTTTTGGGCGCCTCGGGATTGACGTAGTCGAAATGGGTGAAGCCTTCGGGATATTTGGGCGTTTCCGTCAGCGAATCCGCATGCACCCAGACGCCGGTCGGCGTCTGCGCCAGGGCCGGGCCGGCAAGGGTGAGCAATCCGGCAAGGACGAGGGGGACGAGCTTGGTCGAGAGCGTCATGGTGCGGTTCCGCATCTGGTGTTCGGCAAGAGCTTAGTCGCTGGCCGGGCCACTGGGCAATCCATCGGGCTTCACGCTTTCCGGGGTGGCGATGTCGAAGGCGGCCGCCATGAGCTGGCGGGTATAATCCTCGTGCGGCGCGGCGAAGATATCGGCGGCCAGGCCCTCCTCCACAACGAGCCCGTTGCGCATGACGATGAGGCGATGGGCCAGTGCCCGCACCACCTTGAGATCGTGGCTGATGAAGAGATAGCTGAGACCCCGGCGCTGCTGCACGGCGCGCAACAGGTCGATCACCTGCGCCTGGATGGAAACGTCCAGCGCCGAGGTGGGCTCGTCCAGCACCACCAGGTCCGGCTCCAGCACCAGGGCGCGGGCAATGGCGATGCGCTGGCGCTGACCGCCGGAAAATTCGTGCGGATAGCGATGGGCGGTTTCCGGGTCGAGGCCCACTTCGCGCAGGGCCGCGGCCACCTTTTCGGCGCGCTCCGCCGGCTTGAGCCGCGGCATGTGCACGCGCAACCCTTCCTCGACGATCTGGGTGACCGATAGGCGCGGGCTCAGCGAGCCGAAGGGGTCCTGGAACACGATCTGCATCTGTTTTCGCAAGGGGCGCAGCGCCCGCCAGGAGCGCTCATCGATCCGATGGCCCAGCGCCACGATGCGGCCCCGGGACGGGATCAGCCGCAGAAGCGCATAGCCGAGCGAGGACTTGCCCGAGCCGCTTTCGCCCACCACGCCCAGCGTTTCGCCCTTGCGGATGGAAAGGCTCACCCCGTCCACGGCGCGGATATGGCCGATCGTCCGCCGCAGCAATCCACGCTTGATGGGGAACCAGACCTTGAGGTCTTCCGCTTCCAGCACGCTTGGCGCGTCCGCCAGCGGCGCCAGCGCCGTGCCGCGCGGCTCCGTCGCCAGGAGGTGGCGGGTATAGGCATGGTGCGGGTCGGCGAAAATGGTTTCCACCGGCCCGGTCTCGACGATCTCGCCATCCTTCATCACGCAGACCCGGTCGGCGATGCGCCGGACGATGTTGAGATCGTGGGTGATGAACAGCATGGCCATGCCGTTCCGGCGCTGCAGGTCCTTCAGCAGCGCCAGGATTTGCGCCTGCACCGTCACGTCCAGCGCCGTGGTCGGCTCGTCGGCGATCAGCAATTTCGGATCATTGGCCAGGGCCATGGCGATCATCACCCGCTGGCGCTGCCCGCCGGAAAGCTGGTGCGGATAGTCGTCGAGCCGCCGGGCCGGATCGGGCAGTCCGACCGCTTCGAGCAAATCCACCACGCGGGCGCGGGCGGCATTGGGGCGCAGGCCCTGGTGCAGCATCACCACTTCGGCCACCTGCCGGCCGATCGTGTGTACCGGGTTGAGCGAGGACATCGGCTCCTGGAAGATCATGCCGACATCGTTGCCGCGCACGCCGCGCAGGGCGGCTTCGCTGGCGCTCATCAATTCTTCCCCGTCGAAGCGGATCGATCCCGAGAGCTGCGCCGATGGCGGCAGCAGACGCAGCACCGAGAGCGCCGTCACCGATTTGCCCGAACCGCTCTCGCCCACCAGCGCCATGGTCTCGCCGGGCGCGATGTCGAAAGAAACCTTCTTCGTCGCGGCGAAGGGGCCGAAACCGATGTGGAGATCGCGGACGGAAAGCAGCGCGCTCATCGGAAGGTCTTCCGCGGATCGAAGGCATCGCGCACCGCCTCGCCTATAAAGACCAGCAGCGTCATGATGATGGCGATGGTGAAAAAGCCGGTGAGGCCCAGCCAGGGCGCCTGGAGGTTGTTCTTGCCCTGGGCCAGCAGCTCGCCCAGCGAGGGGGAGCCGGGCGGCAGGCCGAAGCCGAGGAAATCCAGCGAGGTCAGCGTCGCCACCGAGCCGGAGAGAATGAAGGGCATGAAGGTCAGCGTCGCCACCATGGCGTTGGGCAAGAGGTGCCGCCACATGATGGTGAGGTTGGAGACCCCCAGGGCGCGCGCGGCGCTGACATATTCGAAATTGCGGGCGCGCAGGAATTCGGCCCGCACGATGCCCACCAGCGTCACCCAGGAAAACAGGAGCAATATGCCCAGCAGCACCCAGAAACTGGGCGCGATCACCGAAGAGATGATCAGCAGCAGGTAGAGCGAGGGCACCGAGGTCCAGATTTCGATCAGCCGCTGGGCGATGAGGTCGATCCAGCCGCCGAAATAGCCCTGCACCGCGCCGGCCGCGACGCCGATAATGGAGGAGGCGGCGGTGAGCACCAGCCCGAACAGGATGGAGATGCGGAAGCCGTAGATCAGCCGGGCCAGCACGTCGCGGCCGCGATCGTCGGTGCCCAGGTAATGGTAATTGCCCTGCACGCAATCGGGATCGTCCACGCCCAGCGGATAGCGCTGGCAGATGGTCTCCCGGCTCAGCATCCAGCTCGGCGGATTGGCTCCGGAAAAGGCGACATAGGGGTCCACCGTGCCGTAGCTGAACCGCACCGGCGGCCAGATCATCCAGCCATTGGCCTCGATTTCCCCGGCAATGAAGGGGTCGCGGAAATTGGTGCTGGCGAAGAAGCCGCCGAATTTGGATTCGGGATAGTCGACCAGCGCGGGCACCATCAGCTCGCCCTTGTAGGAGACGAGGATGGGCCGGTCATTGGCGAGGAATTCGGCGCCCAGCGTCACGATGAAGAGCACGAGGAAAATCCACAGGCTCCACCAGCCGCGGCCATTGGCGCGGAAATTGGCGAGCCGGCGCTGGTTGAGCGGCGACAGGCTCATACGTCGCGGCTTTCGAAATCGAGCCGGGGATCGACCCACATATAGGCCAGGTCGGAGATCAGCCCGATGACCAGGCCGAGCAGGGAGAAGATGTAGAGCGTGGCAAAGACCACCGGATAATCCCGCGTCACCACCGATTGAAAGCCGAGCAGCCCCAGGCCGTCGAGGGAGAAGATGGTCTCGATCAGGAGCGAGCCGCCGAAGAACACACCGATAAAAGCGCCGGGAAAGCCGGCAATGATCAGCATCATGGCATTGCGGAAGACATGGCCGTAGAGCACCCTGCGCTCGGTCAGCCCCTTGGCCCGCGCCGTCACCACATATTGCTTGCCGATCTCGTCGAGGAAGGAATTCTTGGTCAGCATGGTGGCTGTGGCGAAGGCGCCCAGGCCCATGGCGGTGATCGGCAGGACCAGGTGCCAGAAATAATCCAGCACCTGCCGCCACCAGGGAAAATGCTCCCAGCCCGGGGAGGTGAGTCCCCGCAGCGGAAAGATCGACCAGAAGGAGCCGCCCGCAAAGAGTACGACCAGCGCGATGGCGACAAGGAAACCGGGCACCGCATAGCCGATGATGATGATGGTCGAGGTCCAGACATCGAAGCGGGAGCCGTCACGCCGCGCCTTGGCGATGCCCAGCGGAATCGAGACGCCATAGGCGATCAGCGTCATCCACAGGCCCAGCGAGATCGAGACCGGCATCTTTTCCTTGATAAGATCGATCACGGAAATATCGCGGTAATAGCTCTGGCCGAAATCGAAGCGCAGGTAATTGCCGATCATGGAGACGAAGCGTTCGAGCGGGGGCTTGTCGAAGCCGAACTGCTTTTCGATCCGCGATACCAGCTCGGGCGGCAGGCCCTGGCTGCCGCGATAGCCCGAGGTCGGCTGCTGGCCCTGCTGGGCGACGAAATCCCCGGCGCCGCCGCCGCTGATGCGTTCCTGGACGCCGCCGCCCATGCCCGAAATATTGGCCAGGGCCTGCTCGACCGGTCCGCCGGGGGCGAATTGGGTGATGAGGAACGACAAGACCATGATGCCGAACACAGTCGGAATCATCAGCAAGAGACGGCGGATGATATAGGCGCCCATTCCTGCTCCGGCCAAACCGATGCCGCCGCACCGGCGACGGGCAAATCACCATGCGGCGAGGTCAGCCCCAAGTGCAACATTTCGATGACGGCTTGGCAATCGCAAAGATGGCCCGGCCGATGTCACATCCCGGCGACCGGGCGCGGGCGGGCGGCGTTTTTTCTATCGCGGGCATGGCCCGGCGGCTATGAATGGTCCGGACCACTCGAAAGCTCCAGGAGCCGCCCCATGCGTTTCGCCCCCGTCGCCCAGGTGAAGAACCAGTCGCAGGCGCGCATCCTGCTCGTTGCGTTGCGGGCGCATGGCTTTCACCCGCTGGAGCCGCGCGAGGGCGGGCTGCCGGGCGTGCCGAACCTTTTCGGTCCTGAAGGGTTCATTCTGGAAGTGCCCGAGGAGGAGGCAGCAGATGCCATGCTTCTGGCGGGCGAATTGCTCAAGGATATGGGCCAGCCCGCCCCGTAAAACGGCCACAATGGCATGAAATGGCAGAGAGTGCGGGTTGGGCGATTGAACCGGGCGGGGGCTTTGCGATATAAGCCGCCACAAGTATTAATGTTCATTAAGCCTTTGCGGCAGGAGTGATCAATGCAGGATTGGAAGCGCGGCGCTTCGTCCATGGCCGGCCTGGCAATGTTTGCCCTCTTGGTGGCGGCCTGCTCGCCATCGAGCCGGACCAATACCGCCAATCTCAACGTCGTGGGTCAGCCCCAGCAGGCTCAGCCTGTGCAGTCCTCGACGGTGCAGCAGAACACGTTGCCGCCCCTGGGCGGCGCCACCGGCACGCCGGCTCCCGGTCTTTCCGGCCAGCCGGTCCTGGGTGGCCAGCAGGCGGCGAGCACACAGGTCGGCGGCAGCACCCAGGTCGCCAGCACCGGCGCAGGGTCGATCACCACGCTCGGCCAGCCGATGTCGACCGGTGTTTCCGTCGGTCCCGAAGGCGCCTGGAACGTCACGGCCGCCGGCCAGACCTGCCGGCTGAACCTGCCGCTCACCGCCAAGACCGGCACCAATTATTATCGCGCTTCGGCCCCCGGCTGCACCGTGCCCCAGATTGCCTCCGTCACCGGTTGGCAGCAGGTCGGCAGCCAGCTCCAGCTTTACGATGATAACGGCAATATCGCCGCCTTCATGGCCCCCAGCGCCGGCCGCTATATCGGCACGATCAGCGGCGGCCAGGCCGTCTCCATGGCCCGCTAGGTACGGCAAGCCGGTCCATTGGGCCGGCTTTCTTTTGCTGCCTCAATCCACCGACCGCCCTCGGGCTTGACCCGGGGGCCAACTTCCGCCAGCACTCCGCATCGAAGACCTCATGGTGAGCTTGTCGAACCACGAGGTCGGGAATTCGAGGCTTCGGCGCGCACGACCTCGTCCTTCGACAAGCTCAGGATGAGGTCTCTGAGAATGCCCGGTTCAGCCAATAAAAACCCCGTCCGCGCCGCCTATGACGATCTCGTCGCTCGGGGCGCGCTGACCTCCGATCCGGCGCAGCGCGATGCGGCGGGCGCGCTCGATCGCGTTCTTGCTGATCTCCTCGCTGCCCGGCCGAAACGCCTGTTCGGCTTTTTCGAGAAGAGCCGGCCGGTGCGCGGGCTCTATCTCCATGGCGAGGTGGGGCGGGGCAAGACCATGCTCATGGACCTGTTCTTCGCCGCTGTCCCGTTCCCGGAAAAGCGGCGCCTGCATTTCCATGAATTCATGGACGAGGTGCATGTCGGCATCGCCGCCTTCCGCAAGTCGGCCAGGGGGCGGGACGACAATGCCGATCCCGTGGAGGCGGTGGTGCGGCCGATTCTCAAATCCGGCCTGCGCGTGCTGTGCCTGGATGAGTTCCATGTGCATGACATCACCAATGCCATGCTGCTCGATCGGCTGTTCGGCAAGCTCTTTGCCGGCGGCGTGACGCTGGTGGCCACCTCCAACGTGCCGCCGGACGGGCTCTACAAGGATGGCCTCAACCGCCAGCTCTTCCTGCCGTTCATCAAGCTGCTCCAGGAGCAGACACTGGTGGCCGCGCTGCCCTCCGAGCAGGATTACCGCCGGTTGAAATTTGCCGGCCAGCAGGTCTATGCCTTCGGCACCGGCCCCGAAGTGCAAGCCGTGATGGACCGGTTGTGGCTGCGCATCACCGGGGGCGAGCAGGGTGTTCCGGGGCAGGTCGATAGCATCGGCCGGCAGATCGCGGTCCCGCTCATGGCCATGGGCGCGGCGCGGTTCGGCTTCGCCGACCTGTGCGAGAAGCCGCTGGGCACACGCGATTTCGTGCGCATCGCCCACAAGTTCGACTCGCTGGTCATCGACAATATTCCGCAGATGGACCGGACGCGATCCGACGCCGCCAAACGCTTTATCCTGCTTATCGATTCGCTCTATGACCGGGGCGTGAAACTGGCGGCCAGCTTCGCTGTGCCGCTGGAGCAATTAGGTGCGGACGACAGAACCGCCTTCGAATTCCAGCGCACATTGTCGCGACTGACGGAAATGCAGTCGGAAGACTATCTGGGCAAGGGGCTGCGGGACGCGGTGGGCACGGAGCCTTCCCTCTCCCTTGAGGGAGAGGGTGGATCGCGCGTAGCGCGAGACGGGTGAGGGGTTCCGGCCTATCTGCAAAATCGAAGCTGCTGGATAGTCCCGAACCCCTCATCCGCCCTTCGGGCACCTTCTCCCTCAAGGGGAGAAGGGAAGACGGTGTAGGACAAGCTGCGACGCCCCTTTGCCCATCCGGCATACCCCCATCGCCCATGAGCAAGGCCGTTTTGCCGTTTACGACGAAGGGTTCACTTGCCCGGCCTTGCCGCTAGGGTTAAGACGTGCGCCAATTCAACGCAGTCTGGGATGAGGACTTATGGCGCGCAGGAAGATTGCCCTTATCGGTGCGGGACAGATCGGCGGGACCCTGGCCCTGCTGTCGGCGCAGAAGGAACTCGGTGACGTCGTGATGTTCGACGTGGTCGATGGCGTTGGTGCCGGCAAGGCGCTCGACATCGCTCAGTCCGCCCCGACCCAGGGTTTCGACGTGGCCCTCAAGGGCACGTCCGAATACAAGGATATCGAAGGCGCCGACGTGGTGATCGTCACCGCCGGCGTGCCGCGCAAGCCGGGCATGAGCCGCGATGACCTCCTGGAAATCAACCTCAAGGTCATGGAGCAGGTGGGCGCCGGCATTGCCAAATATGCCAAGAACGCCTTCGTCATCTGCATCACCAATCCGCTCGACGCCATGGTCTGGGCGCTGCAGAAGTTCTCCGGCCTGCCCGCCAACAAGGTGATCGGCATGGCCGGCGTGCTGGACAGCTCGCGTTTCTGCCATTTCATCGCCGAGGAACTGGGCGTCTCCATCCAGGACGTCAATGCCTTCGTGCTGGGCGGCCATGGCGATACCATGGTGCCGCTGGCCCGCTATTCCACCGTGGCCGGCATTCCGCTGACCGACATCGTCAAGATGGGCTGGATGAGCAAGGAGCGCCTCGAAGAGATCATCCAGCGCACCCGTGACGGCGGCGCCGAGATCGTTGGCCTGCTCAAGACCGGCTCGGCCTTCTATGCGCCGGCGGCCTCCGCCATCGCCATGGCGGAAAGCTATCTCAAGGACAAGAAGCGCGTCCTGCCTTCCGCTGTGCAGCTCAGCGGCGAATATGGCGTCAAGGGCACCTATGTCGGCGTGCCGGTGATCATCGGTGCCGGCGGCGCGGAAAAGGTCGTTGAGATCGCGCTCAATTCGGCCGAGCAAAAGGCCTTCGACAAGTCGGTGGCGGCTGTCGAAAGCCTCATCGAGGCCTGCAAGAAGATCGCGCCCAAGCTGGCGTAACGCATTCAAAGCCGCTGGCGCCGCCGGCGGCTTTTGGCTTTCCGGCTCCAGAAATGCCGGATTACTGACTGCCCATCCAAGGGGAAAAGCATGAATATCCATGAACACCAGGCCAAGGCGCTGCTGAAGGAATATGGCGCGCCCGTCGCTTCCGGCGTGGCCATCTTTTCGGCCGACGAGGCCGAAGCCGCCGCCAGGTCGCTGCCGGGCCCGCTCTATGTGGTCAAGAGCCAGATCCATGCCGGCGGCCGCGGCAAGGGCAAGTTCAAGGAGCTTCCCGCCGATGCCAAGGGCGGCGTGCGCCTGGCCAAGTCGGTCGAGGACGTCATCGCCAATGCCCGCGAAATGCTCGGCAATACCCTGGTGACCAAGCAGACCGGCGATGCCGGCAAGCAGGTCAACCGCCTCTATATCGAGGATGGCGCCGATATTGCCCGCGAGCTCTATTGCTCGCTGCTGGTCGATCGCGCCACCAGCCGCGTTTCCTTCGTGGTGTCCACCGAAGGCGGCATGGATATCGAGGCCGTTGCCGAGCATACGCCGGACAAGATCATCACCGTGGCCATCGATCCCGTCGCCGGCGTCACCGCTGCCGATGTGCAGAAGATCAATGCGGCCCTGGCACTGGACGGCGCCGCCGCGGAGGACGGCAAGAGCCTCTTCCCGATCCTCTACAAGGCCTTCACCGAGAAGGACATGAGCCTGCTCGAGGTCAATCCGCTGATCGTGATGACCGACGGCCATCTGCGCGTGCTCGACGCCAAGGTGAGCTTCGACAACAATGCCGCCTTCCGCCATGACGAGCTCAAGCCGCTGCGCGATCTGACCGAGGAGGATTCCAAGGAGATCGAGGCGTCCAAGTACGACCTGGCCTATGTGGCGCTGGACGGCAATATCGGCTGCATGGTCAACGGTGCGGGCCTGGCCATGGCCACCATGGACATCATCAAGCTCTATGGCGCCGAGCCGGCCAATTTCCTCGATGTGGGCGGCGGTGCGTCCAAGGAGAAGGTCACCGCGGCGTTCAAGATCATCACGGCCGATCCGGCAGTGAAGGGGATCCTGGTCAACATCTTCGGCGGCATCATGCGCTGCGACATCATTGCCGAGGGCGTCATCGCTGCGGTCAAGGAAGTCGGCCTGGAAGTGCCGCTGGTGGTTCGCCTGGAAGGCACCAATGTCAAGGAAGGCAAGGCCATTCTCGACCAGAGCGGGCTCAATGTCATCTCGGCCGACGACCTGGACGATGCCGCCCAGAAGATCGTCAAGGCCATCGGGAACTGAGCTGATGCGCCCAGGCCTCGCCATTGCGGCAGTCCTTGTTCTTGCGGCCCAGCCTGCCTGGGCCCAGGGCAAGACCAAGACTGCCCCCAGCGCGGCGGCCATTGCCGCGCTGGAAATGTGCGAGGCCTTTGCCGGCGGCGGCGACACCCTCGTCGAGGACGCCATAGCCGCCGGCTGGGACGCCTATGAGGACGATGCGGAAAGCCCCTTCGTGCGCTCCTATTCGGGTGGCCGCGACCTGCCGGGGATCGGCTGGGGCGACCTGTTCTCGCTGGTCGAGACCTATCCCGGCACGGTGTTCGGCTATTGCCGCATCGACGTCGCCAATGTCCGGGGCGATGGCAAGGCGGTGATCGACGCCCTGGCCGGGCTCGATCGCTATGAGGGCGAGGTCGTGGCCGAGGATGGCGGGCATTATGCCAGCCTTGCCGGCGGCGATTCCCTGCTGCTTACCCATTGGGACAATATGGGCTTCGTTATCCAGCTCACCACACTCACGCCGGTGGCCGGCGAGTAATTTTAGCCCTCCGGGGCATCAAGACAAGGCGCCCGGCGCCGCAAGACGGAAGAGAAACAAGATGTCCATTCTCGTCAACAAAGACACCAAGGTGCTTGTGCAGGGGCTGACCGGCAAGACCGGCACCTTCCACACCGAGCAGGCGCTCAATTATTACGGCACGCAGATGGTGGGCGGCGTGAACCCCAAGAAGGCCGGGGAAACCTGGACCTCGGGCCTCGATGCCTCGGCGAGCCTGCCGGTCTTCGCCAGCGTGGCCGAAGGCAAGGAAAAGACCGGCGCCAATGCCTCGGTGATCTATGTGCCCCCCGCGGGCGCCGCCGCCGCAATCGAGGAAGCGATCGATGCGGAAATCGAGCTCATCGTCTGCATCACCGAAGGCGTGCCCGTCATGGACATGGTGCGGGTCAAGGCCAAGCTGGAAAAGTCCAGGTCGCGCCTCATCGGCCCGAACTGCCCCGGCGTGCTGACGCCCGAAGAATGCAAGATCGGCATCATGCCGGGCTCGATCTTCTCCAAGGGCTCGGTGGGCATCGTGTCGCGCTCGGGCACGCTGACCTATGAAGCGGTGTTCCAAACCACCAATGAGGGCCTGGGCCAGACCACGGCAGTCGGTATCGGCGGCGACCCGGTCAAGGGCACCGAATTCATCGACGTGCTGGAAATGTTCCTGGCCGACGAAGCCACCCAGTCGATCATCATGATCGGTGAAATCGGCGGCTCGGCCGAAGAAGAAGCCGCCCAGTTCCTGATCGACGAAGCCAAGAAGGGCCGCAAGAAGCCGATGGCGGGCTTCATCGCCGGCCGCACCGCCCCTCCGGGCCGCACCATGGGCCATGCCGGCGCGGTGATTTCGGGCGGCAAGGGCGGCGCCGAGGAAAAGATCGCGGCCATGGAAGCGGCCGGCATCAAGGTGTCGGCCTCCCCGGCCCGCATCGGCGTGACGCTGGCCGAAGTGCTGCGCGGTTAGCTGACCACAGGGCCGTCGGTTCCTGCGCCTCCCTCCCCCTTGAGGGGAGGGAACGAGGGTGGGGGTTCGGGCGGTGCGACGAATGATGCTTGGGGGATGTGGATGGTCCTGAACCCCCACCCCTAACCCCTCCCCTCAAGGGGGAGGGGACCAATGCGACCAATGTCGGTCGCGCTTCGGTCACGGTTCGATGTTAACCGGTGACCTACACAATCTGGTGAGCCGCGGCGCCTCTTGCGGGCGCCGCAAGTCTTAACAAGATACAAAGGAAAAGCGGTCAATATTCGCCCACTTTAATGACCGCACATTCGATCGGCCGCTGGCCGGTCCGTTGAGAAGGATGGCAGGGCGCAAGGTCCTGCGACAAAAGCGATGACACGACAGGAAAAGAACGACACGTTCTTGCTGACCTCGTTCCTCTATGGGGGGAACGCCGACTACATCGAACAACTCTATTCCCGGTATAAAACCGATCCTTCCAGCGTCGATGCGACCTGGTCGAGCTTCTTTTCCAGGCTCGATGACAGCCAGGCCGAAGCGCAGAAGAATGCCGATGGCCCGAGCTGGGGCCGCAAGGATTGGCCGCAGGCCGAGGCCGGCGATCTGGTCAATGCCCTGGACGGCAATTGGGGCGAAATCGCCGTAAAGGCCGAGAAGGCCACCGCCAGGAAGGCGGCTGCCGAGGGCAAGCCCGCGCCGAGCGCCGGCGACGTGCTGCAGGCGACGCGCGACAGCATCCGGGCCATCATGATGATCCGCGCCTATCGCATGCGCGGGCATCTGCATGCCGATCTCGATCCGCTCAAGCTCAAGGCCGAGGAGCCGGCGCCCGAGCTCGATCCCAAGAGCTATGGCTTCACCGAAGCCGATTTCGGCCGCAAGATCTTCATCGACAATTATCTGGGCCTTGAATACGCCACCATCCCCGAAATGCTGGCCATCCTGCAGCGGACCTATTGCGGCACGGTCGGCATCGAATTCATGCATATCTCCGATCCGGACGAGAAGCAGTGGATTCAGGAGCGCATCGAGGGGCCGGACAAGGAAATAACCTTCACCCCCGAGGGCAAGAAGGCGATCCTCAACAAGCTGGTGGAAGCCGAAGGCTTCGAGAAGTTCCTCGATGTCAAATATACCGGCACCAAGCGTTTCGGCCTTGATGGCGCGGAAGCCACCATTCCGGCGCTCGAGCAGATCATCAAGCGTGGTGGCGCCCTGGGCATCAAGGATATCGTCCTTGGCATGGCCCATCGCGGCCGCCTCAACGTGCTGACCCAGGTTCTGAGCAAGCCCCACCGCGCGCTTTTCCATGAGTTCAAGGGCGGCGCCTTCTATCCTGACGATGTCGAGGGTTCGGGCGACGTGAAGTACCACCTGGGTGCTTCCTCAGACCGCGAATTCGACAACAACCGGGTGCACCTGTCGCTCACGGCCAATCCGAGCCATCTCGAAATCGTCGATCCCGTGGTGCTGGGCAAGGCCCGCGCCAAGCAGGATTTGCACATCTCGCCCGATGGCAAGCTGGTCAATATCGACAAGGAGGGCAAGCCGGACCGATCCATGGTGCTGCCGCTGCTGATCCATGGCGACGCGGCCTTTGCCGGCCAGGGCGTCGTGGCCGAATGCTTCGGGCTTTCCGGCCTCAAGGGCCATCGCACCGGCGGCTCGATCCATTTCGTCATCAACAACCAGATCGGCTTCACCACCTCGCCGATCTATTCGCGCTCCTCGCCCTATCCCACCGATGTCGCCAAGATGATCGAGGCGCCGGTGCTGCACGTGAATGGCGACGATCCTGAAGCGGTGGTCTTCGCGGCCAAGGTCGCGGTGGAATACCGCCAGAAGTTCGGCAAGCCCGTCGTCATCGACATGTTCTGCTATCGCCGCTTCGGCCACAATGAAGGTGACGAGCCCAGCTTCACCCAGCCGCTGATGTATTCGCGCATTCGCGGCCACAAGACCACGCTGGAGCTCTATAGCGAAAAGCTGATCGGCGAAGGCCATGTCACGGCCGACGACGTCGCCAAGCTCAAGGCCGACTGGAAAGCCAAGCTGGAAGCCGAATTCGAGGCGGGGCAGGATTATCGCCCCAACAAGGCCGACTGGCTCGATGGCCAATGGAAGAGCTTCAAGCCGGCCCATGACGAGGGCCCGCGTCGCGGCGAAACCGGCGTGGCGCTCGATCGCCTGGTCGATATCGGCACCAAGCTGGCCAAGGTCCCGGCGGATTTCAATGTCCACCGGACCGTCAAGCGCTTCATGGACAATCGCCTCAGCATCATCGAAAGCGGCGAAGGGATCGATTGGGCAACGGCCGAGGCCCTGGCTTTCGGCACCCTGGTCACCGAGGGCCATCCGGTACGCCTTTCGGGGCAGGATTGCGAACGCGGCACGTTCAGCCAGCGCCATTCGGTGCTCAATGACCAGCAGGTCGAGAACAAGACCTATACGCCGCTCAACAATCTTTCGCCCGACCAGTCCCGCTACGAGGTCATCAATTCGATGCTCTCCGAGGAAGCGGTGCTCGGTTTCGAATACGGCTATTCGCTGTCCGAACCCAAGGCGCTGACCCTTTGGGAAGCCCAGTTCGGCGATTTCGTGAATGGCGCGCAGGTCGTCATCGACCAGTTCATCTCCTCGGGTGAGCGCAAGTGGTTCCGCATGTCGGGCCTGGTGATGCTGCTGCCGCATGGCTATGAAGGGCAGGGGCCGGAGCATTCCTCCGCGCGTCCCGAGCGCTTCCTCCAGCTCTGCGCCGAGGACAATATGCAGGTCGCCAACTGCACCACGCCGGCCAATTACTTCCACATCCTGCGCCGGCAGATGAAGCGCGACTTCCGCAAGCCGCTGATCCTGATGACGCCCAAGAGCCTGCTGCGCCACAAGCGCGCCGTCTCGGGCCTGGTCGAACTCGGGCCGGACAGCGTCTTCCATCGCCTGCTCTGGGACGATGCCGAGGCGCCCGGCCTGCCCAAGACCAATATCAAGCTGGCCGCCGACGAGAAGATCCGCCGCGTCGTCCTGTGCACGGGCAAGGTCTATTACGATCTGCTGGAAGACCGCGAGAAGAAGGGCATCGACGATGTCTATCTGCTGCGCGTCGAACAGCTCTATCCGTTCCCGGCCAAGGCCCTGCTGGACCTCCTGAGCCGCTTCCCGAACGCGGAAGTGGTCTGGTGCCAGGAAGAGCCGCGCAATATGGGCGCCTGGGCCTTCATCCAGCCCTATGTGGAATGGGTGCTCGACCAGATGGGGCGTAATGGCCAGCGCGTGCGCTATGTGGGCCGTGCCGCTGCCGCTTCGCCGGCCACCGGCCGCATGAGCGTGCATCTGGAACAGCTCCAGGCCTTCCTGGACGATGCATTCGCCGCGTAAAGCCTTGTGACAAGACATAAAGAGCGCCACATTCGTCCTTAGGACGAAGGCGCTCTGGCCCGAAATAGAAGGACAAACTCAATGTCGACAGAAATCCGCGTGCCGACTCTGGGCGAAAGCGTCACCGAGGCGACCATCGGCCAGTGGTACAAGAAGGTGGGCGACAGCGTTGCCGCCGACGAGCCCCTGGTGGAGCTCGAAACCGACAAGGTGACCATCGAAGTGCCGGCGCCGGCCGCCGGCGTGCTCGAAGCCATCGCCGCCCAGCCGGGCGACACGGTGGATGTGGGCGCGCTCTTGGGCGCCATCGCCGCCAGTTCGGGCGCTGCCGCCGCCGCGCCGCAGGCCGAGGCCAAGACCGAGACCCCGGCCAACAATGCCGCCGGTCCCGAGGAGATCAAGCCGGAGCCCGCTGCCAAGCCGGTGACCGCCACCGACCGCGCTCCCGCGCCCTCCGCGCAGAAGCTCATCAACGAGAACAATCTCGATGCCGGCAACATTGCCGGGTCGGGCAAGGCCGGTCAGGTGCTCAAGGAAGACGTGCTGGCCGCGCTCGCCAAGCCGGCCGTCGCGCCGGCGCCGGCTGCCAAGCCCGCTGAGGCCAAGGCGCCGGCCCCCGCGCCGCGCGCTCCTGTGGCCGCCGACGACGCTTCGCGCGAAGAGCGCGTGAAGATGACCCGTCTGCGCCAGACCATTGCCCGCCGCCTCAAGGACGCGCAGAACACGGCCGCCATGCTCACCACCTTCAACGAGGTGGACATGAAGCCGGTGATGGACCTGCGCAACCAGTACAAGGAGCTGTTCGAGAAGAAGCACGGCGTCAAGCTNGGCTTCATGGGCTTCTTCACCAAGGCCGTNGTGCANGCCCTCAAGGAAATCCCGGCGGTCAATGCCGAGATCGACGGCGACGACCTCATCTACAAGAACTACGCCCATATCGGCGTNGCCGTGGGCACCGACAAGGGCCTCGTNGTCCCGGTNGTGCGCAATGCCGANCAGATGTCGATCGCCGAGATCGAGAAGGAAATCGGCAATCTGGGCAAGAAGGCCCGCGATGGCGCGCTCTCCATGGCCGACATGCAGGGCGGCACCTTCACCATCTCCAATGGTGGTGTCTACGGCTCGCTCATGTCCACGCCCATCCTCAATGCTCCCCAGTCGGGCATCCTGGGCATGCACAAGATCCAGGAGCGTCCGGTCGTGGTCGGCGGCCAGATCGTCATCCGTCCGATGATGTATCTCGCCCTCAGCTACGATCACCGGATCGTCGATGGCAAGGAAGCGGTGACCTTCCTGGTCCGCGTCAAGGAAAGCCTGGAGGCGCCCGAGCGCCTGGTGCTCGACCTCTAGGTCTCGCCACTTTTCACATCTACAAGGGCTCGCTTCGGCGGGCCCTTTTTCGTGATCACCAATTGGTGTGTGTCAGCGCTAACAGTCTGTTAGCGAATTGGGTCTTTATGCGAGTGAAAGCGCGCATGCGAATGCGCTGATCGGAGAGTTTGTGTTGCGACGAAAAGTAGTTCTCGCCGCTGCCTTTATGGCCTCGGTCCTGCCGGCCCAAGCGCAGGACGATGCCACCAATACCGCCCTTATCGGCGAGCTGATGGCCTTCCACGGCTCCAAGGCCATCGTGGAGGCCATGACCACCCATTGCTATGAAACCACCGGGCTCGACAATGCCTACAAGGAGGCAGCGGCGAACTGGTATTTGCGGAATATCAGCTACTTAGACCTGGCCGACCGGGTGATCAGCCGCTTGGGCGGCGGCAGCGAGGGCCAGCAGGAGGCCGCCGAAACCTACGGCGGCAGCCAGATCATGAGCGCCTATAATCAGGCGCCGGACAAGAACCTGTTCTGCCGCGCCTTCCTCGAACAGGTCGAAGGCGGATCGCTCGACATCGACAAGCAATTGCCGGAAATCCTCAAGCGGGCCCAGGAAATCTCGGCCTCCTGACCGGTTGGAGAAAAACGTCCAGGCCATTGATCCATTTCGCGCTTCCATCCGTTCTGGACGCAGGACAATTGCAGCGGTGAGCCATGAGCGTCGAACTCAATCTTCTGGTGTGGAGCGCCGTGCTGGCATTGGCCTATGTGCTGGTGCAATCCACCGCCTATCGGCTCGACTACGGCCTCTGGTATGCCGGGAGCCAGCGCGACAATGAGCGGGCGCCGAACAAATGGACCGCGCGCGGCAATCGGGCGCTGCGCAATTTCCTTGAAACCTATGGTGTTTTCATCGCCCTGGCCGTCGCCACCGAATTGTCCGGGCGCTCGGACGCCCTGACCCAATGGGGCGCGCAAATCTGGTTCTGGGCCCGCTGGGCCTATCTGCCGGCCTATTTCATCGATGTTCCACTGATGCGTTCGGGCATCTGGTTCATCTCGCTTATCGGGCTGGTCCTGCTGTTCGCGGGCGTGGCGTTCTAGCAGCCTTGCCCGAAGGGCAGGGGGGCTATGTCCAGCCCCGCGTTGCCCGAGGCGCGCCGCTGGTGTAACGCTTGCCGGGTCTTAACGCGCGGTGGCGACGGTGGAATTTCCCTGGCTGGAATTTGCGGGCCTGATGCTCGCCTTCGGTATCAACGCCATCATTCCCGGCGCGGATTTCGCCATGGTCCTGCGCCAATCCGTGGTCCATGGCCGTCGCGCCGCCCTGCTGACATCCGCCGGCATCGCCACGTCCATCCTGGTGCACGGCAGCTATACCCTGCTGGGCGTGGGCGTGATCGTGGGGCAGTCGCTGCTTCTGTTCAATATCCTGAAATGGGCGGGCGCCGCCTATCTGGTCTGGCTGGCCATTTCAGCCTTTCGCAGCCCGCCGCCGCAAATGCCCGACATGGATGATGACGCTGCAATCCGTAGCAGCGACATGTCCGCCTTCGCCCTGGGTTTCCTGACCAATCTGCTCAATCCCAAGGCCGTTCTGTTCTTCCTGGCCCTGTTCACCTCGCTGGTTTCGGTCCGCACGGGCGGCGATGCCAAGGTGATCTATGTAGGAGCCATGAGCCTCATGCTTTTTGCCTGGTTTGCATTGGTGTCGGTTTTCTTTACGACCCCTTCGGTGCGGCAGGGCTTTTTCCGCGCCGGCCGGTGGTTTAATCGGGTTACCGGCATTACATTCCTGGCGCTGGCCGTTCGTGTCGCTCTGGCACAGCAGCGCTGATCAATTCCTCGAGGCTAGACAATGGCAGACCAATTCGACCTTACCATCATCGGCTCAGGCCCGGGCGGCTATGTCTGCGCCATCCGCGCGGCGCAATTGGGCATGAAGGTTGCCGTGGTGGAGAAATGGGCGACCCTGGGTGGCACCTGCCTCAATATCGGCTGCATTCCGTCCAAGGCCCTGCTGCATGCCTCCGAATTGTTCGAAGAGGCTGGCCATGGCTTCAAGGCGCTGGGCATCGATATCCCGGCCCCGCAGCTCAACCTGCCGCAGATGATGAACCACAAGGCCGAGACGGTAGCGTCCAATGTCGGCGGGGTGGACTATCTGTTCAAGAAGAACAAGATCACCGTGTTCCGCGGCATCGGCTCGATCCCGTCGGCCGGCAAGGTGCTGGTGACGCCGCAGAGCGGGCCGCAGACGGAAATCGCCACCAAGAATATCGTCATCGCCACCGGCTCGGTCTCCGCCAATCTGCCGGGCATCGAGATCGACGAAAAGCAGGTGGTCACCTCGACCGGGGCCCTGACCCTGGAACAGGTTCCCAATCGGCTGGTGGTCATCGGGGCCGGCGTCATCGGGCTGGAACTGGGCTCGGTCTGGATGCGCCTTGGGGCGCAGGTGACCGTGGTGGAATATCTCGATCGTATCCTGCCGGGTATGGATAGCGAGGTCGCCCGCCAGTTCCAGCGCATGCTGCAGAAGCAGGGCATGGAATTCAAGCTGTCCAGCAAGGTCGCCGGCATCGAGAAGCAGGAAGACGGCTCGCTCAAGATCAATGTCGAGCCGGCAAAGGGCGGTGAAGCCGAAGTGCTGGAGGCCGACGTGGCTCTGGTGGCGATCGGCCGCAAGCCGATGACCGAAGGGCTGGGCCTCGATATTGCCGGGGTGGCGCTAGATGAGCGCGGCCGGATCCGGGTCGATGCGCAGTACAAGAGCTCGGTGGACGGCATCTATGCCATTGGCGACGTGATCGCCGGGCCGATGCTGGCGCACAAGGCCGAGGATGAGGGCATCGCAATTGCCGAAATCCTGGCGGGGCAGGCCGGGCACGTGAATTACGCCGCTATCCCCGCCGTGGTCTATACCAATCCGGAAGTGGCGTCCGTCGGCAAGACCGAGGACGAGCTCAAGGCGGAGGGCATCGACTACAAGATCGGCAAGTTCCCCTTCACCGCCAATGGCCGCGCCAAGGCCATGCTGGCGACCCAGGGCTTCGTCAAGATTCTCGCCGATGTGGAAACTGACCGGGTTCTGGGCGCGCATATCGTGGGCAAGAATGCCGGCGAAATGATCCACGAACTGGTGACGCTGATGGAGTTTTCCGGCGCCTCGGAAGACTTGGCGCGCACGACGCATGCCCATCCGACGCTGTCCGAAGCCATCCGGGAAGCCGCCCTGGCCCTGGGCGATGGCGCCATCCACATCTGACATCATCCTTTCCTGCATGCATTCGCCCCCGGACCTGTTCCGGGGGTTTTTGTTTTGGCCGCCTGCCGGCGGCGGAACCAGAGCTTGAGATTCATCATACAACATACGAGTAATTGTATGTTGACTTGTCTTTTTAACTTCCATACCAGTTTTGCCCTGGATCGGGTTTCCGCCTTGGAGGGCCGATCGGCGGTGGGTAAGCTCACCGGAACGGCCTGTCAGCGGGGAGTTGCTGGCCGTTGGAGGAAAATTTGGGAGGATTTCATGTTTCATCTGCCTAAGATGGCGGCCGTCGCCGTCATTGCGTCCAGCCTGATGGTGTCGGCGGCCAGTGCCCAAACGGTGCTGCGTTCGTCCGATACCCACCCCGATGGCTATCCGACTGTCGAAGCGGTGAAGAGGTTCGGCGAATTGCTGAGCGAAAAGACCGACGGCCGGTACGCGGTCGAAGTGTTCCACTCCGCCCAACTCGGACAGGAAGCCGATACGATCGAGCAGACCCAGTTCGGCGTGATCGATCTCAACCGCATTTCGATCGGGGCCTTCGGTACCCAGGTTCCGGAAGCCACCGTCACCCAGCTGCCCTATATCTTCCGGTCCATCGAGCACTTCCACAACGTGCTCGATGGCCCGATCGGCGACGAAATCCTGGCGGCTTTCGAGGCCGTGGATGTCGTGGCCCTGACCTATTACGACGGCGGTGCCCGCTCCTTCTATAACAGCTCCAAGCCGATCAATTCGGTGGCCGACATGGAAGGCATGAAGTTCCGCGTCATGGGCTCGGATATTTTCGTGGACATGGTCGCCGCTCTGGGCGGCAATGCCACGCCGATGCCCTATGGCGAAGTTTATTCGGGTATCCAGACCGGCGTTATCGACGGCGCCGAGAACAATTATCCCAGCTTCGACACGGCCGGCCATGCCGAAGTCGCCAAGTATTACTCGCTCAACGAGCACCTGATGGTGCCCGAAGTGCTGGTGGTCTCGAAGGTGATCTGGGATGGTCTCACCCCCGAGGACCAGGCTGCCATGCGCGAAGCGGCCAAGGAATCGGTCGCATACCAGCGCGAGCTCTGGCAGGCCGCGGAACGCGAATCCAAGGCCGCAATCGAGGCGCTCGGTGTCAAAATCAACGAAGTCGACAAGGCGCCGTTCATCGAAGCGATGAAGCCGGTCTACGACAAGTATGTCACCGACCCGGCTCTGCAGGATCTGGTTGCCCGCATCCAGGCCACTGAAGGCTGATCGACCATTCCGGGCCGGTGAGAGCCGGCCCGGTTTCTCAATTCGGAGGACTTCTTCGTGAGACAATGGCTTTTGCCTGTCAGCGGCGTGCTGCGCGCTACCTCCAATGCGGCGCTCTGGCTGGCAGGCTTCGGCCTGGTGGCGATGACCGCGATCGTCGCGTTCCAGGTCTATATGCGTTTCATCGTCAATGCCTCGCCCTCCTGGACGGAAGGCGCAGCCATCATGCTGATGAGCTGGTTCGTCTTTCTGGGGGCGGCCGTGGGCGTGCGCGAGAATTTCCACATGGGATTCGACGTGCTGCTCTATGTGCTGCCGAAAGGCGCTAAGGGCGCACTGCGCATGATCAGCGACATCGCCGTTTTCGCTTTCGCCTTCGGCATGATCTTTTACGGGGGGCAATTGGCCATTCGCGGCTGGAGCGTCAACATTCCGGTCCTGCATGTGCCGCAGACCATGACCTATCTCCCCATCGTCATTTCCGGCTTCCTGATGTGTCTTTACGCCCTCGAGCGCATTTTGCTGCGCCTTGCCGGCGAGCCCGTCGACGAGCCGCCTGCTGAACTCGTGACCGAGGCCTGATCGCCAATGGAATACTGGATTCTTTTCGGTGTCTTCACCGCCCTGATGATGGTGGGTACGCCCATCGCCTTCTGTCTCGGCATCGCCAGCTTCGCCACCATCGTCTATCTCGGCCGCCCGGCCATCGTGGTGTTCCAGCAGCTCAATTCCGGCCTTGCCGGCTTCACGCTGCTGGCCATTCCCTTCTTCATCTTTGCCGGCGACCTGATGATGCGCGGCGGAATCGCGGCGCGCATCATTTCCTTCGCCGGCGCCATCATCGGGCATGTGCGCGGGGGCCTCGGGCAGGTCAACGTCGCCGCATCGACCCTGTTCGGCGGCATTTCCGGTTCGGCCGTGGCCGAAGCCGCGGCCGTGGGCGGCATCATGATCCCGCAGATGAAGGCGCGGGGCTATGGCGCCGATTATGCGGTGAACGTCACCTCGATGGCGGCCCTGATCGCCCTGCTGCTGCCGCCCAGCCACAACATGATCATCTATTCGCTGTCGGGCGGGGGGCGCATTTCCATTGCGGACCTGTTCACCGCAGGGATCATTCCGGGCCTCCTGCTGGCCGTGGCGCTGGGCATCACCGCCTATGTCGTGGCGGTGAAGCGCGGCTATCCGACCGAGCCCTTTCCCGGCTTCTACAAGGCGTTTCAATATTTCCTCGTGTCCATTCCGGGGCTCATGCTGATCGCAATCATCTTCGGCGGCGTGCGCTCGGGCGTGTTCACGGCCACGGAAAGTTCCTGCATCGCGGTCATCTACGCCCTGCTGGTGACCTTGCTTGTCTACCGGTCCCTTACCTGGAGCGAGTTCGTGCACTCGGTCCTCGGTGCGGTGCGCACGACCTCGATGGTCCTGTTCATCATCGGCGCGGCGGCCTCTTTTGGCTGGCTTATGGCCTATCTCAGGGTTGCGCCCATCCTGACCGATCTCATCTCCACGCTCACCACCGACCCGATCATGGTGCTGCTGCTGATCAACGTGTTGCTGCTGTTGCTCGGCACCTTCATGGATATGGGGCCGCTGATCATCATCACCACGCCGATTTTCCTGCCCATGGTGCAGAAATTCGGCGTCGATCCGGTGCATTTCGGCGTGATCATGATCCTCAATCTGGGCATCGGGCTGAACACGCCGCCCCTGGGGCCGGTGCAGTTCGTGGCGGCGGCCGTGGGCAAGATATCGATCTGGACGGCGATGCGCAGCGTGTGGCCGTTCTACGTGGCCGGGCTGATCGTGCTGGGGCTCGTGACCTATATCCCGGCGCTGTCGCTCTGGCTGCCGAGCCTGTTCAGGTGATGCCGTGTCCATGATCGAGGCTACTCCGCCGCCGGGCCGCAGGCCCAAACTGGCTGACATGATCGTCGATGCGCTGCGCAAGCGCATCGGCGCCGGTGAAGTGGGGCCGGGCGAGAAATTGCCCACGGAAAGCCAGCTTTCCAAGCATTTCGGCGTCAGCCGCACGGTGGTCCGCGAGGCCATCGCCGCGCTGGCGGCCGATGGCATGGTGCAGCCGCGCCAGGGGGCCGGCGTTTTCGTCATGCCGCAGGCCGGTTCGGCATTCAGCAGCATTGCCGGGGAACGCTCCAACAAGATTTCGGTGGCCCTCAACGTGCTCGAAGTGCGTATCGGGATCGAAATCGAATCCGCGGGCCTGGCGGCGCAGCGGCGCTCCAGCAGCCAGGAGGCTGCGATCCACGAGGCCTGGAATGAGTTCGGACGCCTGTTGGAAAAAGGCAATCCGACGGGAAAGACCGATTTCGCCTTCCACCGCGCGGTGGCCGAAGCGACCAACAATCCCTTCTATATCGAGGTGCTGGATGCGTTGGGCAGCCGCACCATTCCCTGTGACGTCGCCTCGCCCTGGGGGACGGACAGCGTGCTGACCTACGAATACCAGGTTGGCCTTCATGCCGAGCACCGCCGCATCCTGGAGGCCATATCCGCCAGCGATGCCGACGCCGCGCGCGAGGCGATGCGCGACCACCTTTCACGCAGCCAGGACCGGTATCGCAGCCGCCTGGCCGAGAATGCCCGACCAGTTAGGACCTGAATATGAGCACCGAATTCGACATCCGCTTTGCCATCGACCCGATCAGCGCCGCGGGCATGGGCACCGGCGAATTGCGGGAGAACTTCCTGATCGACGATCTGTTCGTCGCGGGGCAGGTCCGCTGGACCTATACCCATTACGACCGCATGGCGGTGGGCGGCACCGTGCCTGAGGCCGGCGCTTTGGTGCTCGAAACCATCAAGCCGACCGGCACGGCCAATTTCCTCGACCGGCGCGAGCTGATCGCGGTCAATATCGGCGCGGCGGGGACCATTACGGTGGATGGCGTCGATCATGCCGTCGGCTCGCGCGACATGCTCTATGTGGGCATGGGCGCCAAGGACGTGCGCTTTGCCGGCAATGGCGCGAAATATTACCTGCTGAGCGCGCCGGCCCATGCCAGCCATCCCACGACCTTGTTGCAGCAAAGCGGGGCAAAGCGGCTCGACATGGGCAGCAGCACGACGGCGAACGAGCGGTCGATCTACCAATATGTGAATGCGGACAGTGTCAAAACCTGCCAGCTCGTGGTGGGGCTCACCCAGTTCGCGCCGGGTTCGGTCTGGAACACCATGCCGGCGCATGTGCATGACCGGCGCATGGAGGCCTATCTCTATTTCGACCTGCAACCGGATGCCTTCGTGATGCACCTGATGGGCGAGCCGGACGAAACCCGGCACCTGATCGTGCGCAATGAGCAGGCCATCATTTCCCCTCCCTGGTCGATCCATAGCGGTGCCGGAACCGGGGCCTATACTTTCATATGGGCGATGGCCGGGGATAACATCGACTATACCGATGTCGAGAAGGTCGGCATGGACGAGCTGCGCTGATGGATCTCACCAGTTTCGGGCTTTCCGGCAAGACGGTCATGGTGACCGGGGCCAATACCGGCATTGGGCAGGGCATTGCCCTGTCGATCGGCCGGGCGGGTGGCAAGGTGATCGGCGTCGGCCGCTCCGGCATGGCGGAGACGGCCTCGCTGATGGCCGGACAGGGCGCGGATTTTGTGGAAGTGCGCGCCGATCTCGGTTCCACCCGGGAGGCACAGGCCATGTTCGAGGCGGCCTGGGACCAGCATGGTCCGATCGACGGGCTGGTCAACAATGCCGGCATCATCAGAAGAGTCGATGCGGTGGATTTCACCGAGGACGATTGGGATGCGGTGATGGACATCAATCTCAAGACGATGTTCTTCCTCTGCCAGTCGCTTGGGCGCAAGGCGCTGGAAGCGGGGCGGGGCGCCCGCATCGTCAATATCGCCTCGATGCTGAGCTTCCAGGGGGGCATCCGCGTGGCGAGCTATACGGCGTCCAAGAGCGGCGTGCTCGGCATCACCAGGCTTCTGGCCAATGAATGGGCGGCCCGGGGCATCAATGTGAACGCCATCGCGCCAGGCTATATCGAAACCAACAATACCGAAGCCCTGCGCAACGATCCCGATCGTTCGGCCTCCATCCTGGGGCGCATTCCGGCGGGCCGCTGGGGCGTTCCATCCGATATCGGCGATGCGGCAGTGTTCCTGCTCGCCCCCGCCTCCACTTACATGCACGGCGCCGTCATCCCGGTCGATGGCGGCTGGCTTGCGAGGTAGATCATGACCGAACAGAAGTTCTTCGCTCAACCGAACGAAACCGAATGGACCGAGCTGGCGCCCGGCAATACCCGCCGCGTGTTGATCCATACGCCGGAACTGATGCAGGTGGAGTTCGGCTTCGAGAAGGGCGCCGTCGGCGCGCCGCACAGCCATCCCCATATCCAGGTGAGCTATGTCGCCGAAGGCCGTTTCGAAGTGTCCATTGACGGGGTAACCGAGATCGTCGGGCAGGGTGGCAGCTTCATCGTGCCCCCCAATCTCGTCCATGGCGTGGTGGCACTGGAGAAGGGAAGGCTGGTCGACGTGTTCACGCCGCACCGCGCCGATTTCCTTTAGTCCAATGCGGCCAGCATGGCTGCATAGGCGCTGTCATGATGTTCTTGCCAATTGTGCATTCCGGGTTTGGTGAGAACGCCACGGCGTGGCGGGATGAAACTGGATATGCGCCGTTCCGGGGCCTCGCTCCAGGCGAGGTTGAAGGCGGCGTAGCGGGGGAAGAATTCCATCTCGTCATAGGGCAGGTGGTCGTGTACCCACCAGGCCATGGCTTCCCAATCCCCGCTTGCCTCGTAATAGGGAATGAAGCGGTTGACCACGATGCAGGCGGTGGCGCCCATATGGCCGGCGGCATTTCGCCTGTCCCAGATATGACCGGCGAAATTGCCTTCATTGCTGCCGCAGCTGAGCTTATTGGCATTGCCGAAGCCGTTTGACCTGGGGCGAGCGATAGGGCCGAGCGCACCGAAATGCGACCGAACCTTTCCTGCAAGGGTTCGAGCAATTGGACGCAGAGTTCGGTTCCGGCGGCGATGGCCAGGTCGGGATCGTCGGGCAGGTTCCGGAAGCCATTGATGGCCGCGATTTCCGAATAGAGGAAATCGCGCATGAAGAAGTTGTCGCTGAGCCGGACGCGGCCGAAATCTTCGAGGGCGCGGACGGAACGGGGCTGGCGCATAATGCTTGCCTCATCGGGTCGAGAAGGGCACATGCTGGTGGCGTAACGCGGCCGGGGCAACCCGGTTTCGACGGCTTCGAGGGAATGCGCCATGTTGTTGATAGCCTTCTACATCGCCATCGCGGCCGAAGCGATGACGGCGGCCCTTGCCGCGGGGCGGCGGAATATGGACTGGTTCGGCGTCTGCCTCATCGCCTGCGTCACCGCTTTGGGCGGGGGCACCTTGCGGGATATCCTGCTCGATCATTATCCGCTGGTCTGGGTGGAAAATCCCTATCTGCTGCTGCTGGTCTGCGGCGCGGCCCTGCTNACCATNCCGCTGGCGCGGCTNGTNGACCGGCTNAAATGGCCNTTCCTGCTGCTGGACGCATTGGGGCTGGTGGTGTTCACGGTCATCGGCTGCAATATCGGCATGGAAGCGGGGGTGCATCCGATCATCGTCATCGTGGCCGGCATGGTGACGGGGACGGCGGGTGGCATTCTGCGCGACGTGCTGTGCAACGACATTCCACTGATTTTCCGGGGCGAGCTTTACGCCACGGTATCGATGATTACCGGGACGATCTATTTCCTCGGCCTGACTGCGGGGCTGCCCGACAACCTGATGATCCTGGCGTCCATCATTATCGGCTTCACGCTGCGTTTCCTGGCGCTGGTCTTCAACTGGGAAATGCCCAAATTCGTCTACGACCGGGAGATGCGCAAATGAGGCCGGTACGGATTGTCTTGTCAAGGCGGGCCGGCTTCGATCTGCAGGCGGTCTCCCACGCCATCAATGGCTTGCCGGCGCAATCGGTGGCCCGGCCAGGCCCCTGGGGCAATCCCTTCACCATCGCGGCAGTGATGGCCGAAACCGGGCTCGACAAGGCCGCCGCCCAGGCCGAGGCCGTGGCGCGTCACGGGCGCTGGATGAATGGGGAGATCGAGGCCGACCGGCCCCGCCCATCCCGCCAGGATATCCATGACGCGCTGGCCGGCAAGAACCTGGCCTGCTGGTGCCGGGCCGGCACGCCCTGCCATGTGGACACACTTCTCGCGCTGGCCAACGACTGAGCCGGCATCCCTTCTATCTCTCGATTTCAGACGGAGTTTCAAGTTGCGACAGACGTGGCGGTGGTTNGGCCCCAAGGACCTCACCAGCATCGACGACATCACCCAGGTAGGCGCCGTNGGCGTGGTCAGCGCCCTGCATCATGTGCCCAATGGCGTGGTGTGGACCCCGGAGGAAATCGCCAAGCGCCACCAGGAGATCGCCACGCGCAAGGACGGCACCCCATCGGGGCTGACCTGGGACGTGGTGGAAAGCCTGCCGGTGAGCGAGGATATCAAGAAGCAGAAGGGCGATTGGCGCGAGCATATCGCCAATTACAAGGTGTCCATGAAGCACCTGGCCGATAGCGGCATCGAGACCATCTGCTACAATTTCATGCCGGTGCTGGACTGGACGCGGACCGACCTGCGCTGGACCGTAGCGCATGGCGGATCGTGCATGCGGTTCGACATCAACGATTTCGCCGCCTTCGACATTCATATCCTGCAGCGCCCGGGCGCCGCGGCCGATTTCACCAATGCCATTGCCGACGAAGCCGGACGCCGCTTCGAGGCGATGGACGAGGACGACAAGAAGCAACTGGCCCGCAATGTCACCATGGGCCTGCCGGGCTCGACCGAATCCATGACGCTGACCGACGTGCAGGCGCATCTGGACGAATATGGCGCGATCAGCCGTGAGCAATTGCGGGCCCATTTCATCGATTTTCTCGAAGAGGTGGTGCCCACGGCCGAGGATCTGGGGCTGCGGCTCTGCTGCCATCCCGACGATCCGCCATTCGCGCTGCTCGGCCTGCCGCGCATCATGTCGACCGAGGAAGACTACAAGCTCATCCTCGATGCCGTGGACAGCCCGGCCAGCGGCATGACCTTCTGCACGGGCTCACTGGGCGCGCGGCCGGACAATGACCTGCCCGGCATGGTCGAGCGCTTCGGGCCGAAAATCCATTTCCTGCATCTGCGCAATGTGAAGCGGGACAATGACGACATTGCCGGTTCGTTCTACGAGGCCGAGCATCTGGGCGGGGATACCGACATGGTGGCGGTGATCGCCGCGGTGATCCGCGAGGAGCGCCGCCGCAAGGCGGAGGGCCGCAAGGATTGGCAAATCCCGATGCGCCCGGATCATGGGCAGGACATTCTCGACGATCTGGGGCGGCGCTCGCAGCCGGGCTATCCGACCATCGGCCGCATGAAGGGGCTGGCGGAATTGCGCGGCGTGATGACGGCCCTGGAGCATGCCGAATGGGGACTGGCGGGGCGCTGAGACGCGCAAGAGGGGCCGGGCATGGCAAAGCGCCGCCCGGCCATCTGGCTTGCGGTTTCGGCTGGATCGAGCCTGCCATTCGAGCTTAGCTCTCATGGCCTTCTCGTTTCCATTCGATCCACTGGACCGAATGGGTGTGCCGCACGCCTGGAAGGCTGCGGCATGGGGCGAGCTTCGCCTCGGTGCCGGTCGTCCGGCGGGTAGAGAAAAGGTGAGGAAAACCTCGCCCCATGCA